>ERZ779673.113-NODE-113-length-40184-cov-2.232949_pt1 | contig 40184 bp, 29 predicted proteins | sample MGYA00511956_ERZ779673 | MGnify/ENA primary metagenome ERZ779673 (study PRJEB29588, sample SAMEA2152065) | human gut metagenome | biome: human gut; feature: human-associated habitat; material: faeces | place: Denmark | collected 2008/2010 ... | reverse complement strand
AAAACGAGTGTTGAAAAGGCACCCGGCGGTTCAAATCCGCCTCTCTGCGCCAAAAACCTTTACGATTTTGTAAAGGCTTTTTTTATTTTGTATTAACTTTTTTGCCCCACCACTAGCAATTTATTAACCGCAATTTGAATTTTGCTAGGCTACCTTCATTTACTATGCTGCCGCAAAAAAGCGCAAAATGGCTACAAATAATGATTATTTTAAATAAATTTTTAACTTTTCAAGCGTGTTTTGCAAATTTTGGGTTGTCAACAAGTCTTGCTTGATAACAGTGCTAAGTGGCATGCCTTTCACAAAATGAACAAGGTGCGCGCGCAAACTGTTTAAAACAAATTTCTCACTGTGATACTTTAAAAGCGTGCTGGTTATGTATTCAATTTGTTCAAACTTGCCCATATTTATATTGGTTTCAGTTAAACGCGAAATTAATTCCAAATTGCCAAGTGCCCCACGCCCTATCATAACGCCCGCCGCGCCAGTAACTTTAAGCGTGTTTTCGGCCGCCTGAACGCTAATTACATCACCATTAGCAATAACAGGAATTTTAACCGCCTTAACCACATCGCGAATAACGTTAAGGTCACTGGTGCCACTGTAATATTGGTCACGCGTTCGCCCGTGAACCGTGATAGCGCTCGCCCCCGCCGCCTCGCACATTTTGGCAAATTCAACAGCATTTATATTATCTTTATCAAACCCCGCGCGAAATTTAACAGTAACAGGCTTTTGAGTGTTAGCAACCACCGCCTCTATCACCTCGCGCGCCAAATCAAGATTTTGCATAAGCGCCGAACCATCGCCGTTATTTACAATTTTGGGCGCTGGGCAGCCCATATTAATATCAATGATATCAAATTTGTCAAGCACGCCAGACTTAACAACGCGCGCAAAAACCTCAGGCTCGTGACCAAAAATCTGCACTGCAACTGGCCGCTCGTTTTCTTGGGTTATAAGCAGGTCTTTGGTTTTTTCATTCTCAAACGCCAGCGCCTTAACGCTTACCATCTCGGTTACGGCCAACCCCACGCCAAACTTATACGCAAGGCTGCGAAAACCCGTGTCAGAAAAGCCCGCCATCGGCGCCAAAATCACATTGTTTTTTAAAACCATATTTCCAATTTTTAACTGCTTATTCATAGCCCTATTTTATCAATTATTTTGACTTTGTGCAATAGTTTTGCCCATAACTTATTATTTTGTTTTTTGACGCCCCTTTATCATTGCACTATTTTTCTCGTGTTTTTTAAAAATTATTGTCGCCAACGCAAAATAGATAATCACCGCGCCTAAAATGCAAACGCACAACCAAATAAAATTGTTTATGTCAACAAAATAATCGAAAATTATAACAAACATTGCCATTACTGCTGCCAAAAATGCGATTTTTAAGGTATTTTTAAGGGTGCTTATTGTAAAAAAGCGCACGATAAACGCAAAATCAAACGCCGCAGACGTAAAAAAGCACAAAATATTGGCAATTTGGTCACCATAAATGTTTATGGTCGGTACGCGTATCAAACAAAAGTTGGCAATTATCTTAATTGACCCACCCAAAATTAAGCCAAACAGCGGGATTTTGAATTTGCCAAGGCCCTGACATACGCCGCTTGCAACCTGCGTAAGCGCCAGAAAAATTATGCTTGTTGCACCAATTTTTAAAAGCCCTGACGCCGCAGTAAGTTCTGTATTACTAAGAACTTTGCCATATAATAAGCCCATTATCGGCCGCGACAATAGCGCCAGCCCCACCGCACATGGCACCGAAAAAAACAAAGTAAGCGTCCAACTTTTGTCGATGGTGGCTTTTACTTTTTCGTTACAATTAAGTTCATTATTTTTTGAAATGCTTGGAAGCGCCGCCGTCGCAATCGCCAAACTTACAACAACGGGCAAGTTTATAAGTGACCCCACCGCCCCGCTTGACACGCCAAACATCGCCACAGACACATCGTGCGAAAAGCCAATGCCATCAAGTAAATTAACAACCAGCCCGCTGTCTATAAACTGAACCAATGGCATAATCAACCCGCCAAGCGTCGCCGGCAGGCAGATAGCAAAAATCTTTTTAGAGCAACACTTAAAATTAAGATTGCCAAAATTTAGTCGCGGCCGCCCCTTATCACACAAAAAGCGTATCGCTAAAAAATTAGCCGCAACAAGTTCGCTTATACTTACGCCCAAGAGCGCGCCAAAAACCGACCAATACACTCCCCTCGGTCTAAACAAGTAGGCAAGAAACAGCCCTGCCGCCATCTTAACCACCTGCTCTATCAGCGAACTGACCCCAGACGGTGTCATATTTTCGTTACCTTGAAAATACCCGCGATAGGCCGCGATTATGCCAACAAACAAAATGGCAGGAGCAATCCCAAAAAAGCAAATAAATGCGTCCGCATTGCCTTGCAGCGCCGCAAACGGCCGCGCAAATAACATCACAAGCCCCGTCGCCAGTCCCGACAAAATGACCAGCCAAATGCTAGCCGAAAGAAAGGTTTGACGCACACCAACCACGTCTCCCTTAGCCCTTTTTGCGCTTATAATCTTGGCAAGCGCCTGCGGTACAGACGAACTTGACAGCGTTAAAAGCAGACTATATAACGGAAAAATCATTTGATAAGTGCCGATTCCAACTGCGCCCAAAATCCACGTTAAGGGCAACCTGTAAACTGCGCCAATAATTTTTCCAAGCGCCAAAAAAACGCATAAAGACAAGGCTCCATGCGTAAAACTTTTTTTGGTTTTGTCTTTGGCCTTTTTCATCAAAGTTATTATGCGCCAAACAGCCAGCTTTTTTGCACGCACAACTATAAGTTTAATTTAATGCACAATTTATTGAATTAAGCGTTTATTAAATTACGCCGCTTCAAATACAATATTAAAGCTTATTTTTGCGCCGGTAAACTCATTGCCAGCATGCGAATGCAGCCAAACCAAAAGTGTAAATTCTTTCTCTTCGTCGCTAGGTTTGCCCGACGTTAACAAGATTTTATCTTCTTTAAGGTTTTGACAGCTTTTTTGCACGTCTTTAAGCGCAACTTGAATATGCTCGCGTTGGTCGCCGGGCTCGGCCTTGGTTTCAACCTTGACGTTGGTTACATACATCTTCCACGCGACTGTTGACTTGATTTTAAACACGCCATAAACACCCTCACTTCCCGTCCTGTCAGTTACGGTTGAAGGGATATCCGTGTCACAGTTTTCTTTGCCCGTTACGGGTTTAAGGCCAAGTTTTGACTTTGAAAGCTCAATAGTCTGCACCGTTTGACCCTTTTTGTCAGTCACCGTTATGCCGTCCGCCGCCGTCACTCTTGGCGACGCCACCGTTACCTTTTTTTCAGGATAAACAAACGCCATAAAACAACTGCCGATAATCGCGCACGTTAAAATAAAAAAAATTGTAGCCATAATGGCACCAGTATTTTTCGATTCCATCACAAATCTCCTTACACTAATGGTGCCCCACTTGTGCCTTTCTATTCAATTTGATGAATTTTGGCAATAAAAAACCCTCAACATCGTGAGGGGGTTTGCCTTAATTTTTATCGGCGTTTTCTTTGTTTGCCTTTATTTCAGCGTTGTTTTCGCCTTCTTCTTTTCTTAGCGCCTTAGCAAAATACCAGAAAGAAACGGCTTGAAAAATAGCAAGCGCAAGAATTACCGCAAACATAATCCATGCAAAAGTTTTCGCATTAAGCGCCAAACAAACAACGCCAACAGCCACACACAAAAGCGTTATGATTACGCCTAAAATCATTGATTTTCTGTTATACTCCATACCAATTCTCCTTAACTAAAATAAGTATAGCACAAGAAATGAGAAAATGCTATACTTTTTCAAAATTTTTTTTATTTATTTTATCGCCAGGTTTTCACTAAGCAATAACAGCGTTGCCCCCGCCTGCGCATTTATAATTTTGATAACCCGCGGGTCAGCAAATTCGTTTCTAATCCAGTTTTTTATCGCCGTGCCCTTATGGTATCCGTGCACTACCAAAAAACCCTTTACGTCAACGTCAACAGTATTAAGATAATACAACACCTCGGCGCGCGCGTCTTCAAGCCCAAGCCCGTGCACATCCACCTCAACGATTTTGCCATATTTTAAAACCAAAAATGGGTCAACCATATTTATGTGTTATCCTTTCGTATCGCGATGATTTTGCCAACGCTGTCAGTATATTCAAGGTCGCTTCGCATTCTTTCATCAAAATAGGTGAATTCATATGCCTTGCGCTCTTGGTTATACACATAGGTTCCCTCTTTCTTGTACCCCGTTTCGCCCTCTTTCAAATCGATACCTTTGTTGATATTATCAATGGTGTCAAACGTCACTTTAAGCTCAAACGTAAGCCCACTGTCAACAATAGTAAGGATGGTTTCTTTGCTTCCATTTCTGACATTGCACTTTTCTATCTTTATCGCCGTGAAACTCATATCAGGCGCCGTGTACATTCGCGACTCTAAGTTGTCACCACTGCTGCTTGAATTAACCGTATTAAACCCAGAATTGTTTGAATTAATCTGTTCTCTTTCGCCGTTGTTATAAACGCGATAAACCTTGATATAAAGGGTGCGCACCACATTGTTGTCCGCCTCTGTCATATAAAGGTTTTCTACCGACTTAATCGTTTTACCCTTCCACGAAAGGTTGCCCCATACCTTGTCACTCTCGTGATAGTTTACAACGTGTTTAGACACGTCTTTAAAGTCTTGCGGACGCCCCGCAACCTCAACCTCGATATCAATAACGATTCTTCGATAGATATAAACTGGGATTTGATAAGTGCCCGTTATCACCTCAACACCGTCAATGTTGGTGTATGTTTGAAGGGTAACTATCACAAAAACGTCTTTAAGTTGTTTCTCTTCATCGCCCGTTCCTGTAATGTTATCTTCTGGCCTGTACGTCTTTTTAAGTTTAAGACAGCGATTGGCTTTATCCAAAACAACCCCCGCACCCGTCTCAGCATCGCTGGCATCAAAAGGCGCAACAGCATACGTCTTGTTGGTTTCGCTATCTATTGCGTATCTGTATCTGGCCTCGCCGTTAGTGCCAATATATTCAGTTTTATAGTCAATTAATGTAAGCGACTTTATGCCAGTGTCTAAAACGCGGATATTTTCGCCATTGATGCCGCCAATTTCGCTGGCACGCTTACTGCCAAACAAAAGCTCATAGTTTATTGTGTAATAACTGCCATCGGCGTACATCGTTTTTCGGTCAATCTTAGTTCCTGTCTCGTCAACAAAATAAAGGTCGTCAGGTTCTTTGTCAACAACGTTAACGATAACAGTGTCTTTAAGGCTTGGGTTGTCTACGCAATAAATGCTAAGCGTTGCCACGCCCGCCTTATAATATTCAACAAAAAAGTTACCATCTTCGCTTACCATCTTCGCAACCGTTGGGTCACTTGACGCGAACGCTATGCTAATTCCACCCGAATTGGCTTGGGTTTTTAAAACGAAAGGCAGGCGGTTAATTTCGCTGCTTAAAAGGTTTAAGGTTATGGTGGTCATCTCGGCATAAACGTTAATCTGCACCACTTTTACCTCGGTCTCAGTGTAAGAATTCTGCGCGCTTAACACCTTGTCTTTAACCCTAACAAACGTGCTGCCAACCGCTTTGGCCGTTAAAATGTTAGCGCCATTTTCTTTGGAAACCGAACAAATATCACTATTATCAACGCTAAGCACATAGTTTTCAGCAGTATAGTCGCTTAAAATTGATTGCTTTTGGCTGAGTTTGCTGTTGCTTAAATATACGTCAATCTGCTCTACTCCGCTTGACGCTGAAAACACATTAGTTGACTCATAAATCCTGAAATCGTTGACTTGTATCGTTGAAATGTTGCCAATTAAGCCAACCAAAACAACGCCTAAAATCAAGGCGACAACAAAAAACGAAGATATAAAGATAAGCGTTTTAAGCCTTTTACTCATCAGTTCCCCTTATGTTTATCCATTTTTGTTATTTTACCCTTTCGATAGGCAAATTATAAGCATTGCCATACCGAAAATCCATTACAATATTAGTTTAAATAATATAACGAATTTTGTCAAACAAAACAACGCGGCTAACAAAAAAACTCCCAAGTTGGGAGTTTCTTAAAAATATTTACGCTGCGGTTTGAGCTTTGCCATTAAGCACAAATCTTGTTACTGTATTGCTACCTGTGCTGCCAAAATCCATAATTGATTCATCAGCCCCGTTATAGCCAACAATACCGCCAACGCCACGGATAGACTCGATGCCCGAAACAATCGTTTCAAACCCTTCAAATGAATAGTCAACTTCAAGATTTTCAATCTGGTTGCCCGTTATGTGAACCATCGCCGAGCCGTTAAGTTTGCCATGAGCATCAACAATATACTCAATGTCTTCGCCGCCAACAATCTCAGTTTTTGTTATCACGTTGCCATCAGCATCTTTATCAGTAGCGATTGAACCAACAAGACCGCCGATAAGCATTTGTGAATACATCGTGTCGCCAATCTGCGCGCTGTAACCCGCGTAGTTGATAAACACTTTTGCGCTAAGCGTGTTGTTTGAAATGGTTACGCCGCCTTCATACACACGCGCTACGATACCGCCAAGTTGCGCAACGCCATACCAGTTAGTTGCCACTGCTTTTTGGTTAACGTTAAGCGTGATTGCGTTGTTATCAATAGTTGCACCAGCGTACGTAAAGCCAACCGCGCCCGCAATTGAATATGTGGTGCTTGAATTTTGAAGGCTACCGCTTGTAACTGATGCATCAACCATCATATCGGTTAAAGTTGCTGCGTTAACAAGCGCACCCGTTTCACCCATAATGTTAACAAGACCGGCCATATTAAGCCCATCAACAAGCTCGACTTTAACGTTAAAGCCAGAGATTGTGCCTGACTTATGCTCTACTGCAAAGCCCGAAACATAGCTTTCATAGATGGCTTTAAGCGCCTTTGCGCCCTCAACCTTTTTAGAAACGCTTTTAACTGTTACATCGATTTTTGGTTTGTTAGCGCCGCCGGTTACGCTGCCCTTATTAATTTCAACAGCACCACCGACCCTTACGCCTTTAAGATACCCGCTTACAGCCACGCCGTCAAACGACTCGCCAAACACGATTTTGTTGTTGTTATTGCTTACCATTCCCGCAACGGCGTACCCCGTAAGGTTACCGTTAAACGCGCAGTTATTGATAACACCTTCGTTTTGATAAGCCACGCCCGCAACAATACCCTTAACGTCAACCGCTGCGTTTTTAACGATTACGTTTGTTAATGTTGACATATTGTTAACAAGACCTGCAACGCCAGCAACTGCCGTGTTTATCGTTGACGCGTCTTTGATATTTAAGAAGGTTTCGTTGCCCGAAGCCGCAATGCCCTCAACCGTTGAATTTAAAATGGTTGACGCATACATTTTTCCAGCAAGACCGCCCAAAAGCGCACCGTTGTTATAAACCATTTGTGCGTTTACAGTTGCTTTTGCGTTTTCAACAGTAGTGTTAAGTTTAGCAACAGCAACAACGCCGCCCGCCGTTACACCTTCTTGTTGATTTAAAACGAATTTAACATTGCTTGTTACGTTTTTAATTTGTGAGCCACTTGCAACGCCAACAACGCCGCCAACGCCGTTATCAAACGCGCCGCCAGTTTCGTCACTAAAACTTAAAGAGTTAATGCTTGATGAAGCGCTTACGCCGTCAATAGTTGAATCGATTGCATTTGCTGCAACCGCACCAACGGTCACAAGCCTTACTCGTTCAGCGTTACCAACCACCGTTTTGTCCTCAGCAATTTGCGTACGGATGGCGCTAACAACGTCTTCTGCTACCGTAAATTTAGAGTTAACAACGCTAAGGTTTTTAATGCTTGCAGCGTTAATTGTGCCAAAAACGCCAAGCTCAATAAACGCCTCAGTTGCGCCGCCAATATCAGCAAAACTTACATAATCATTGTAATTTGAAGCCGTTACGTTCATTTCAAGGTTAATAATTGCCTTATCTCCGCCTACAAATGACGCACTAAATGCATTCGTGCGTGTACCAATTGGTTTAAAGCCCGTTTGCCCTGCCATATCGATATCGGCTTTAAGCTCAACAAACTTAACATCGGCACCCAAGGTTTTAAAGTTGCCCGCGTTAACAAGCGTGCTAAGCTCAATTAAGTGCCCCGCGTTAGCGATAACCCAAGGCGTTTCGGCCGTTTGCCCATTGCCCTGAGAGAACACTTCAATAGTAAGATTAACTTGCTTGTTGTTTTTATTTTTTGCTTTAACCGTAGTTTTTCCCGCGTTTTTCGCTACATACGCACTTTCAGTTTCATCATAAACAAGCATTGAGTTTTCATCAGCCGTGTCAAACCCAAAGTTGATTTGTTTATAGTCTTTAAGCTCGCTGCAAACATCTTCCGTTCTGTACGCAAGATAAACGGTTTTTTCTGGGACGGTTGCCCCGCCAAAAGCCGTTGCGATAGTAGTTATAGCAAGTGTTAATGTTAAAATAATACTTACGATTATTGACGCAAATACACCTTTTTTCATAATCTCTCCCTATACAAAAAATTTTTCACCCGATTTCTTTGTTAAAGTATACCCCACAAACGCAAAAAAGTCAATAGGTGACATATATTTTTTTAGTCTGCACTCAAAATTTTGCCACAAAACCACCCAAAAATAGGCCAAAATTGCGTTCTTTTGGCAAGTTTAATGTCAAACGTATGCCATTTTTGCCAATTTTTTGCAATTCACAACTACTAACTTTCCACCTCACCAAATAATTTTTCGCAAACAAAAAGTGGGGGTCAGCCCCACCCTTTTTAAAGATAAATCAAACTGCTTATTTGTTTTTGATTTTCGCCCTGAACAAATTTACAACTAAACACCAGCCTGTCTTTGCTTGACGAATAAAGATTAAAACTTGCCTTGCATACCTTAACGCCGAACTTAACATTACCATCATCATTATAACATTTCGGAGTGGCAACGCAACTTATAGTTTCTGTTGGCCTGTTTTCTATCGGCTTAAAATCTTTGTCAGGAAAGGCCGTTGCAATAATTGAATTAAGCGCGCTTTCGCTTTCAATAACGCCACCATTTTCGTCAACAAGCATAATATAAAAATCAACTTTTACCGCACTAGTTCCTGTGTTTGTGATGGTCGAAAAATTCGCATCTGTTATTTCACGAAGATGGCCTTCGCCGATTTTATAAAATATTCGCATTTTGGCAACTGGCTCAATAACTGACACGTTAATCGACGCATAAATATCGCCGCCCGCCCCTTGCTTTCGCTGGCCGTTATCGTCAACAAGAAAAACTGAAACAACGCAATCGCCCGTGCGCGAGCCCGACGAAATTTGAAGTTTTGATGGGTCAGGTACGTTAACAATTGACGGATCAGAGCTTACAACCTCAAACTTAAAAATATTTTCGTCAACAATTTGAAGCCTTTCGTCTGCGTTTGAAATAACCTCCGTCTTGCCCGATTCTTGATTAAACCTTGCGCCGAACTCGCCAAACATCGTAACAGCGGTTGACGCGCCCTTGGTTAAAACCAAACTGTCAGTGCTGTTAGGCTTTTTATTTTCTAGGCACGGATGCGTAAGGTATACGCTTGACGGATAGATTTTTTTAACAACATAACACTCATCCGTCTTGTTACCAGCCTGAACCGTCAGTTTAACGCTTGAAAAAAAGTTTTCAACGTTGATTATCCCCTCTCCATTAAGAGTGAAATAGTCTTCGCTTGAGCTTTGAAAGGTGGTTGCAAAGTTGTCAGCCGTTGACGGATAAACCTTATAGTCAATCTTGGTGTCACAATTCTCGTCAACATAATAAATCTGCCGTTCAAACCGAATGGCAACAATACTGCTTCCGCCAGAAACTCCACAGCCCGAAAGCATAAGCACACAGCAGAAACACAAACACAAAACCCCAAAAAACTTTTTCATCCCTAAATTTGTTTACCCTTAAATTTATCTTGTGCTATTTTTTTGATATTATTTCATAGTTAATTATAGTTATCACGTGCGCACGTGTCAAATAATTTAACAAATTTAAAAATAATGCTTGAATTTTTAATTTAAATATGCCAAAATAAGTTGTTAAAAATTGTTTCTAAAGAGGACGATTATGAACCAAGAAATACTTTCAAAAATGACCAAGGCTATTAAACAGTTTAATTTGATTGAAGATGGCGACACGGTGGCCGTTGGCGTGTCTGGCGGTAAAGACAGTCTTTTGCTTTTGTCCGCCCTCGCGCAATTTAGGCGTTTTGGCATTGTTAATTTTAACCTTTATGCGATAACGGTGGACTTTGGCCGCAAAGATATGGATTTTTCTCGCGTGGCAGAGCTTTGTAACAGCCTTGACGTGCCATATTTCCAAGAAGACAGCAATATTTATGACGTCGTTTTTAACATACGAAAAGAGAAAAATCCGTGCTCGTTGTGCGCTAAAATGAGGCGCGGCGCTTTGTGTTCGGCCGCAATCAAACACGGCGCAAATAAAATAGCGCTTGGCCATCACAGTGACGACCTCATTGAAACCTTTATGCTTAGCCTGCTTTATGAGGGTCGTCTTTCAACGTTTGCGCCTAAATCGCTTATGACGCGCACGAATGTGACGGTTATCCGCCCGTTCGTTTATGTTGACGAAAAAGAAATCATCGCCGAAAGTCACGATTTGCCCGTTGTTTTTAACCCCTGCCCCGCTAACAAACACACCAAGCGCCAAGAGGTTAAAAATCTTATCGAGACCCTTAAACAGACTAACCCCATTTTTAAAGACAACATTTTCGGCGCCCTTACCAACCCTAACCGCAACAACCTCTGGCAAGACGACTAAAGAAAAAAGTTGAAAGTTTAAAGTTGAAATAAGGCAAAAAAAAGATACATTGTATTAGTTATTACCCGCTAACGCAATGTATCTTTTTTATAATCTTTATTAAAACGCCCGCCGCATCCCCCGCACACGCGCGCCTTAGCTTTTACGCGAAATCAAGGATAAGCATATTGCTGCCCGAAATGCGGGTTTCTTTGCCCGCGGTTTGAACAACAAGATCGCCTTTTTTAATAAGTTTGGTTGCAACCGCCATCTCTTTTGCGTGCTCAATAAGCCTGTCAATAGTGTCTATCTCTGGCTGGCGGATAGGATAAACTCCCCAAACCGCGCCAAGGCTTTGAAACACGCGTTCATTAGGCGTGCATCCCAAAATCGGCACGTCAGGCCTAAACCGAGACACCTCGATGGCCGTTGACCCCGACCTCGTTACCGCGATAATCGCCTTTGCCGCACTGGTTTTAGCAAGCGCACACGCACCAAACGCCACGCTGGCATTAAGATTGCCCGAAAGTTTTTCAAATTTTGAAAAGTCAAGCGCACCTACTTGACCCGCTTCACACTCAACGATTATCGATGACATCGTTTCAATAACGCGCGCCGGAAATGCCCCAACGCTAGTCTCGCCCGAAAGCATCACTGACCCCGTACCATCTAAAATTGCATTAGCAACGTCGCTAATTTCTGCCCTAGTTGGCCTGCTGTGCGTTATCATCGATTCAAGCATCTGTGTGGCCGTTATGCTAAGCTTGCCCGCCGCCTTGCACTTAGAAATTATCTGCTTTTGAATAGCAGGTATTTTTTCAAAAGGAACTTCAACGCCAAGGTCTCCGCGCGCCACCATAATACCATCACTGGCCGCAATAATTTCGTCAATATTGTCAACGCCCTCTTGGTTTTCAATCTTAGAAATTATCTTCATTTCTTTGTCACCAAGACGATGCAAATATGCGCGAATTTGCCCAACGTCCTCTTTATTTCTTACAAATGAGATAGCAAGATACTCCGCGCGCTCATTAACCGCGAAAAGAATGTCGGCCTTGTCTTGCGCAGACAAGTATGGCAAGTCAAGCTCAACGCCTGGGATATTAATGCTTTTGTTATTGCCAAGCACGCCGCCAAAAACCACCTCGCAATTCACGTCCGTTTCAGTGGTTGAAATAACCCTAAGTTCAATTAACCCGTCCGCAAGTAAAATTCTTGTGCCTCGCCCTACAATATTAGGCAGGTTTTTATACGTCACCGAAACGCGCTCACTTGACCCAACTTCGTCACGCGTGGTAAGCGTAAAACGCTGTTTTTCTTTCAAAACAACCTCGCCGTTTTCAAACTGCTTAATGCGAATTTCTGGCCCTTTAGTGTCAATCATAATAGGCAGCGCAATGCCGAGTCTCTCGCGAATACGCTTGACACTGTCAATCTGCTTTTTGTGCGACGCCTGGTCGCCATGGCTCATATTAAATCGCGCAACGTTCATCCCAGCCGCCACCATCTCGACTAAAACGCGCTCATCCTCACACGCCGGTCCCATCGTTGCAATAATCTTTGCTTTTCTCATACCTTCCCCCTTGCTTATCCTGTTTCAAAACGGCATTCTTACATTTACCGCCTTTATTACGGCCTCATACCTTTTACCAATTTTTGTTGCGGCCTTATGTTTTTACCGCATTTGTTTTCCAATTTTATTATACTCCTATTCTGCCCCTCACGCAAACGTTTTGATAAATAATTGAAATCAGCAACCATCAATCAACTTTATTTTAAGAAATAAAAAATCGCCTTGAATAATATAATTCAAAGCGATTATAGTTTTGCGCTTGATGTGCGCGGACAAATCTATAATACCCCCCTCTGCTCCGCCGCACCTCTTTGGCTAGCGGACAGCCCTCTATTTGGCAGGGGCTTTAACGGATTATTTTTTGCTTGAAAGATAGTCATTAGGGTCGGCTGGGTTGCCATTAACCAAAACCTCAAAATGCAGGTGGCATCCGTCGGCTTTTTCGCTGGTAGACGTGCCCATCTCGGCGATTTCTTGGCCTTTTGTTACCTTATCGCCAACCGAAACGGCGGCGTTTGTTACTGACTTATAGACGGTTTTGATGTTGTCGTTATGAACAATGGTTATAACAACGCCATCCATAAGCGAGTTGTCGATGCTTTCAACCGTGCCATCGAAGGCTGCTAAAACCTTGGTGCCCTCTGGCCCAGCATAGTCGATGCCAAGGTGCGCTTTCCACGCGCCGCTGGTTTTGTCTTCAACAACGTGGTCCTCAGCATACTCTTTTGAAATATTGGCGTCTTTAACTGGCGAATCAAAAACTATAACGTCGTCACCGCCCGTTGGCTCAACGTTAGGGTCTTCTTGCTCTTGCCTTTGGGTTGGGCTATCTACCTTATAAAGTTCAGCAACCGACACCGCGGTTATAACGCTAAACACACAAATTACGCAAAATGCAACAACAAGCGCATATGCATTACGTTTTGAAAATGCCTTTACCTTTTGAAAAAATCTTTTAATCTTTGACATAACTTCTCCCCTTTTTTGGTTGTTGAATTGATTATTGCCCGCCTTTTTGAAAATATACACCAAAATTTAAAGTTTAAAGTTGAAAGTTTAAAGTTTAAATGCGGTTTTTTAGTAGCTTCCCATAATAATCGGGCTGGCTACTGTTACGTTTTGGCCGCTTATTGCGATATGTACGTTGCTTTCAAGACCCTTGACGCGATACGGAAGCCGCGCTGACACGCCATAGATGTTTCTTACCGCGCCGACCTGCGTTTGCTTGGTTAACAGCACGCCAAACCTAGCCAAAAACTCGTCAATGTTAAAGTTGGTTAAATTCGCCTTAAAAAACTCACCAATCACCTCGCCTTCGCCGCCGTTTTTAGTATACGTACGCACGTCTATTCCCGTGATTTCGCTTGCAAACCCCAAATTTACGCCGCCTCTGTACGCATTAACTCCCTTTTCGTTTGCGTACACGCCAACCGCGCACACCGCCTGATTATTTCGCGCATTAAGCCCGCCAATATTAAACCAAATCACACCGCCAAAAAGGACGGCCGCAACAAAAAGTATAACTAATTTTCTCATAAAAAATCACCTTCATTGAAGATGATTTCCTTTTTTTTATTGTTTATTCATTACTATCTTTATTGCAATTTGTTTTACTTTGTGGCGACTTTACGCCAGCAATTTCGTCTGACATATTTGTTAAAGTTGCCTCTGCGCTAGATGCGGTAGGTAATACTTTATCTGCATCAGTATGCAAGGTTTCTGCGCGCTTCTTTTTCTTGCGTGAGACAACCAGCTCCACGATAAATTTGGTAAGAATATATATAAAGCCGATTATCAAAACAAGATAATAGTCAAACATTCGCCAGCTGAAAAACGACCATGCAACGGTGTTGCTGTTTTTAAAGAAAAAGTTATACATTATAAGAAACGCGATTTCTTTTATCCCCGTTCCGCCAGGCAAAATCATAATAGTTGAGGCCTGCTCTACCACCATATATCGCCCGACCGAGATAAGCCAAATAACAAAAACTGGAACAAACCCCTCGGCCGTCACAGTTGTTGAAAAGGCCATACAACAGAAAAAACCAATTGACGTGTAAAACAGCAGATCAAGCATGCTGTAAACTATCGACATAACCAAAACACCCTTGTTTTTGGCAAGATAGCGCATCGAACTTTGATACTCAACCACTTGACGCATAAACTTATCATAACTTTTTCGATAGTTTTTAACAATTCTAAGGCGATACCCAAATCGAATTGACCATTTGGCAATCTTGCGGCCAACAATTTTGCTGCTGCCTAAAAATAAAAAGCTCATCGAGATAAAAGTGGTTATAATAATGCCAACAACGCCCAAAATTTTAAGCAATATGATAAGCAGGTTAACAAGCCCACTTTCAGGCGGAATAAGCGGAACAAGAAACGCATAAATAACGATAACAAAAACCCAGTGAACAAGCTGCTGAATTATCATCTTAATAATCGGTATACTTGTTGCAACGCCGGGGGTTATCCCGCCCTTAATCAGGTTTAAGATTTGGCTTGGTTGCCCACCAACCGCCATCGGCGTGATATAGTCATAATATTTACCTAAAACCGCCACCTTAAGTGACAGCAAAAACCGCCACTTTCCTGTTGTGTTTTTCAAAAACACTGAGATGTTTAAGGCTGAAACTAAATAAAGCCCAAAAAAACACACAACAGCACCAATAAGCCAATAAAGTTTGGTGCCTTGCTGAGCAATAACCTCACCAAGCGACGACCCAGCGTTTTCTTTTAAAAGGCTTTTTAAAACAAAAACCATAAACAGAACATTGATAATCAAGAATATCAAGTTCCATATAAAAGACTTTTTCTTTTTTTTCGGGTCTTTTTTCTCGGCCTCGTTAAGCCTTTCCTGCGCTGCGTCTACGTCTATAAGTGCGTCTTTTATCTCAACTTGCGCCTCAGTTGCCGCCTCGCCTACATTAGCGTCAGCCTCAGCAGGCGCCTCACCATCGCCAATACCAGCCATAACCTCATTAGCCACATCGCCTACACTGGCGTCGGCCGAAGTTTTCGCCTTGCTGGCATCCTCAATTATCACTTCACTGCCGGCTTGTGCGATTAATTTCTTTTCGCCATCGACTGATTCTATCTTTTTTTCGTTAATCGGTTTTTCGTGTTTAGCTTTTTTTTCATCAGCCGCAACTACATTACTATTTAAAACTCTTTCGCTGGCAATCGGATTTTTATAATTTTTCTTATGCAAAACAACGGTCGTTTGACCGCGCGTTGATTTTGTTTTGTTGTTTTGCTTATTTTTCACCTGTCTTGTTTAGTCTACCCCACTGCGCGCAAATTTGTCAATCAATTAATTAAACAATTAAATAATTTTACCCAAAATTTGCCAAATTCTGCAATAAAAAACCACCATAAAGGTGGTCTTTCGTTATCTACCGCTTAAATCGTGATAGGTAGGCTTTTTTATTTCTTTAAACTTACCTTGTGATTGAATTTCGTCAAGAAGTTTGTAAAGATGTTCACTATAAAGTGTGTTAGCTTTTTCTGTTTTTAAAGCGTCATAAATATATTCATAAAGCGTTTTTGTTGAAGACGCGGTGATACGCGTTGCTTTAAGGTCGGCAATGATTTCAGCATCGCTGCGCGCAACCATCTCTCCACTGCCGTTGTCTTTTTCAATTTTAACGATTTCGCCCGCGTTATAAACGCCAGTAAGCATCATCATATGAACACCATAATCGGTAATAGCGAATTCAACATTTTCATTACTTGCTAAAAAGTTATCAAGCGTCAAACCAAGGCTAATATATCTATTATAAAGATTGCGCCCGCCATCAGCAAACTCTTTCATAAGCCCGCCGTTATCATCTTTATCTGTTGAAATACTATATCCAAGTTTCATAATATTTTTGTCTGACCCAAGCGCACTCGTGTCGCCCGTGTACATATAGATAAAGCGCATAAAGGTGCTTAGTCTTACATACGACTTATTATTATTAAACTCATCTTTTGCTTTGTTTTCTTCGTCGATTGTGAGTGCCGTGGTGCTTTCAATTTCCGCTTTTTCCTCATCCGTTAAATCGCGACCCTTCTCTTCTTTTAAATCAGCCTTAGCTTTACGAATCTTATCACCAAGCTTCATCGCAAGGTATTTTTCTTCGCTGCTGATAGCTTCTTCAAACTTATCTACAATCGCTTGCAACGTAATTTTAGACTCAACCATAACAGGGATTTTTTCATTGTTTTCATCAAGCTTATATTCGCCGTTTTCATCTTTTTCAAAGGCCAAAATTTTATTGCCCGACTCGTCAACCTTATACGTCCCGTCGTCGTTTTTCTCATAGTCTTGCCCTTTGATGGTTTCGCCGTCTTCATCGCGATAAGAGCCACTTATAATCCATTCCCCAGAACTATTTCTTGCAAAACCTAAACGGAACTTCTCATATTCTTTTCTGAAAATTTCTGCTTTACCACTATCATAGCCAACGTGATTTTTAAGCTCCGCAACAGTGTCATCATCAAACTTAACAAGCAAATGCTGAACGGTAAAGAAAGTATATTCGCCCTCATAGTGATATAAAATCAAATCGGTTGATGAGGTTGATGCAATAATTTCTGCATAGTTGCCCTCAATCGAATATTTTTGTTTATCAGCATTTAACAATTTTTTGTATTTGTTAACAATTTCTTGTTGAAACAGTATCGCCTGCTCACTTTCAGTTAAATCTTCACGAACAAATACCTTTGATTCAATATATTCGCGATATTTGGCGCAAATCTTAGTTGTGAAGGCGCTTTCATATTGCTCTTTAATTGCGTCTTTAACAACCTTAACTTTATCACTTGTTTTGCCATCAAGCTTCGCCGAACGAAGAAGGGCTGCAACTAATTTGTTATACGCTTGCGTGCGATATCCCTCAAACTTATTCTCAACGCCGTCATAAACCTTGTCTAAAAATTCAAGATACATTTGATCAACTGTTGGCGCCGTGCCAGCCGTAAGTGTACTAAAATCGATAACCTCAACCGGCTCAAACACATATTCGCTGTATGTTTTATTGTCTTCGCTTTTATTGTCGCTAAGTCTGTCAGGCAATTCTTTATCGTCGCTTTCAATTAAGGCTTTTTCATAACTATCAATAGTTGAAATAAAGGCGTCATACACCGATTTTTTAATTTCTTCATAGTCTTTATCTTCAAGTACGACCGTGTTTTTAGCCTGAATTTCTTGAACAACGCCAAGATACAACTCTTCATAGATTATTTTCATAACCACGTCTTCGTCATAATAGGCAAAGTATTTGCTATAATTATTGTATTTTGATAATAAATCTGCGTATGTAATATTTTCGCCCGCTATTGTTGCGATAACCGTATCACTGGTGTAGGTTGGCTGTTTAGTTAAAAGTGAGCAGCCACAAAAGCAGCTTAAAACCATACACAAGCACAAACATAGCGCAAAAAGTTTCTTTTTCAAAGTGTTAATCCTCCAACAATTAGTCGTTTTATTATAGCGTAATTTATAAACAAAATCAATCATTTTAAATCGCATTTGTTAAATTTTTACTAGGTTTTTGGCCTTTTGGGTACTTTTTTCTTAATTTTTTATCTATCAGCCCTTTAAGGCGTTAATCTTTATAGTTAGCCCTGTTGCCGTTTTGTGATTACTGCTTTTAGTCACCACTACTTTTTAGCTTTGCAGTTAGTGCTTTGGCAATTAAAATTTTTGTTCTAAAATTCGTTTTGTTTTAAAATTAGCGTTTTTTTGACGTCGCTGTTATTAAAAACCCCAAAAGCCTGTCTAAACTTTCGCGATTACCTGACGCGGCCTTAATTTTAACCATCGGCGTAGCCCCAAGTTCAAGCGCGCAATTGTCGCGGTTTTCATAAAGCGCCTCGCCGATATATGGGTTGCCCGTTATGTCTTCTGGCTTTTCAAAAATGATACGAATGCCCGCCGGCGTGCTTACAACCTCAACCGCGTTAAGTTTTTGCGCCATAGACTTAGCGTAAGCAATGTCTATTAGGTTAATAACCTCTTGCGGCAGCGTGCCGAACGCGTCTTTAAGGTCGCTTTCAAGCCGCTCTTTTTCATCGCGTGAGGCAATCGCTGAGATGTTTTTATACGTCGTCATTCGGTTGGCAGGGTCAATTATATACATTGACGGGATAAACGCATCTATGCTTATGCGCATAAGCGTGTCTTTCTTTTCTTCAACTTTTTCGCCCTTTATTTCTGCAACCGCATTTGCCAAAAGTTTTGCGTACATATCATAGCCAACCTTTTGCATAAACCCATGTTGCTCAGGGCCTAAGACGTTTCCGCCACCGCGAATTTCAAGGTCTCGCATAGCAATCTTAAAGCCGCTGCCAAACTCTGTAAACTCACTTATCGCCTCTAAGCGTTTATAGGCCTCTTCGCTTAAAACTTTATCATATTTATATGTAAAGTAGGCAAAGGCCGTGCGATTACCGCGCCCAACGCGCCCGCGAATTTGATAAAGTTGGCTAAGACCAAACCGCTCACTATCAATAACTATAAGCGTGTTGACGTTTTCAATATCTATGCCATTTTCAATGATGGTTGTACAGATAAGTATGTCGCCCTCGTGCTTATAAAACTGATAAATTATGTTTTCAAGTTCTTTGCTTGACAGTTGCCCGTGCGCCACCAAAACTCGCGCTTCTGGCACTATTTTTTGTATCCTTTCAGCAAAACCATAAATATTTTCAACGCGGTTGTTTAAGATAAACACTTGCCCCCCGCGCGCCAATTCTCGCATACATGCATCGCGAACCAAACTCTCGCTAAACTCACACACACTGGTCTGCACAGGAAGCCTCTCGCTTGGCGGCGTGCTTATTATGCTTACGTCACGAATGCCAGACAGACTCATATGCAACGTGCGCGGAATAGGCGTTGCGCTAAGCGTTAAAAAGTCAACAAGCGGATACTTGTTTTTAAGCTTTTCTTTATCTTCAACGCCAAATTTTTGCTCTTCGTCTAACACCACTAAACCAAGGTCGCGAAAGTTAACGTCGTCAGACAAAAGCCTGTGCGTACCACAAAGCACGTCAACCCTGCCCTGCGCCACGTCGTTTAAAATCTTGGCAACGCTTGACGGCGTTTTAAATCGGTTTAAAACCTCAACGCGCACGCCAAACGCGTCAAATCTGGCCTTGCACGTGTTAAAGTGCTGTTGGCTAAGAATGGTTGTAGGCGCCAAAAAGGCCACCTGTTTATTATCTAAAACCGCTTTAAAGATGGCACGCAGCGCAACCTCGGTTTTACCAAACCCAACATCGCCACAAAGCAGTCTGTCCATCACCTTTGGCGATTCCATATCCTTTTTAATCTCGGCAACGCTTTTTAATTGATCTTCAGTTTCGATGTGCGCAAAAGAGTTTTCAAACTCGCGCTGCATAGCATTGTCTTTTGAGAACGCAAACCCGCGCTTAGCCTCGCGTTTGGCATAAAGCTCGGTTAAATCAAACGCAAGTTTTTTAACGCTTGCCTTTACCTTTTCTTTTACCTTTGAAAACTCAACGCCGCCAATCTTGCTAAGTTTTTTTGGTGCCTCAGCGCCGCTGAAACGTTCAAGCATATTAAGGCTGTCAATAGGCACATAAAGCGTGTCATTATCGCGGTATTTAACAACAACATAGTCTTTTGACCCAAAGTTGCTTGAAAGGTTCGTTACCCCCTCGCAAATACCGATTCCGTGAACACTGTGAACAACATAATCGCCCACCTTAGGGACGCTAAACACGTCTTTTCGGTTAACACTTACGCTGGCAGCCGCCCGCCTTTGGGCATACAAATCGGTGGTTGAAATAACAACCTTTTTCTTGTCAGGCAAGATAAACCCACCCGAAAAATCGTATGGCAAAATTTCAAGACCACTGTCTGTCAGTTTACCGCTTGGCTTAGCCTCAATAAACACGTCTTCGTCTTCAAGTTTTCGGCTTAGCGCGGCGGCACGGTCATTGCTGCCCGCAAGCAAAAACACGCTAAACCCATTAGCCTTCCAGTTTTTCAGGTCGCTTATCAGTTCAACAAAATTATGGCTGTACCTCTGCATCGGGATAGACTTAAACTCGCAAACAACTTGCGGGTCAAAAAAGCGGTTCGAGTTGGTTATTTTTTGGTGCACAAGCCCCGCGAATGTGTTGATTTTGTTAAGTATCTCCGTCGCGCTGAAATACCCCGAACACGTTTTTTCAAGAGCCTCGCCCGCCTTCACTTGGTTTTTAAAGCGCATTTCGATTTCGCTAGACGAATTAACAATGCCATCATAAACCATCTTAGATTCGTGCATAACAATAAGCGTATCTGGCGCAAGATAGTCAAAGATATCGCTTGCCTTGTGTTTTAAAAGCGGAAAAAGATAGTCAAGTGAAAAGTCTCTCTCCCCTCTTTCAAGGCGTGAATAGGCCTCCTCGATGCCGCTGATTATCGCGCTGTTTGGGTCAAGGTCAGTTTTAGCACGGTTTAGGCGCCCACTTAGTTTTTCAAGAAGTTCGCGGTGCTCCGTTTCGGTTAAAATTAGGTCAGTGTTAGGGTTGATAATAATCTGGCCAAGGTCGGTTTTAGACGTCTGCGTTTCAAGGTCAAGCGTCTTGATTGAATCAATTGTGTCGCCCCAAAACTCTATCCTGACAGCGCTTTCACTGCCGCTTGGAAAGATATCAAAAATATCCCCGCGCGAGGCAAACTGCCCCTCTCCCGCCAAAAGCTCAACGCGGCTGTAACCAAGGCTAATCAGCTTCTTTTTAAGATCATCGATTAAAACAGTTTCATTCTTTTTAAGCGTTATAATTGAGTTTTTAAAGTCATCTACGTTTGGCAAAAAGCCGATAAGCGAATCGGCGCTTGCAACGATAACTTTTGCGCGGTTTTGGCAAAGGCGTGAAAGGATTTTAATACGGCTGATGTTAGCCTCGATTGACTGTGCTCTTTTATAAAAAAGATTGTCAATAAACACCGGCCAAAGCAGCGCCGCCCCACCAAATAAGGCCTCAAACTGCTTGTGAATTTTTGTGGCACTTATATAGTCGTTTGCTAGATACAATATCGGCCTGTCAAGTTTTGCTAGAATCGCAGCACGCTCGGTTTCTCCCATTGAAAGCGCGGATATTTTCTGGCCGTTTTTGCACGCAAAAATAAGGCGAGAATATTCGTCGCCTAAATCTTCAAAATTAAAAAATTCAGCAATCTGTTTCGCCATTTAATTTATTATATCAAATCGCCTTTAACTTTTCAAGCCCCAAAAGTCAATTACCGCCGCATAAAACTTAAAATTTTAAGCCACAAAAAACGATTACGACTGCGCAGTACTTAAAATTTGCTGTTGATTTCATTCATCATCGCGGCATAGTCTTTTTCGCCCTGCAAAACCGCAACGATAGAATCACCAGCAAGGCAGATGCCCTGCCTAACCTTACTTTTTGGCTTGATTTTTTTCAAAACAAACTCGGTCATCGTCTCGTTTTCGTTTTTCTCGCCAATACCAACGCGGATTTTTCTAAAAACACGCGTGTTAGTTACTTCCATAATGCTTTTCATACCATTATGGCTGCCCGCCCCGCCGACCTCTTTAATCTTAATGGTTCCGGGCGCAAGGTCAATGTCGTCATAAACCACAATAACATCGCGGTCAAGATGAAGCTCTGGATACTTGCCCAAAAAGGCCTTTAACGCTAGGCCGCTTGCGTTCATATACGTGCGCGGTTTTGCGATAAGAATTTTTTCGCCCGCGATATAGGTCATCGCAACGTCGCTTTCGCACTCTTTGGTTTTAAACCATGTATTCAGTTTTTTTGCTACCCTATCCGCCACCAAAAAGCCCACGTTATGGTAGGTGTCGTCATAAGTTTTGCCAATATTTCCAAGTCCTAAAATAAGTTTCATATTTAATCCTTTTTTATCTCTAATTTAGCGCCTGATACAATCTGCGCCTTTTCAGTAACCGCAACGCCGTCAAAAATAGTCACCGCGTCGCCAACTTGGGCGCCCGTTAAAACTCGGCTAATACCATTTTCAGGCTTGCCCGCAATAACACACCCCACGCCAAGCGTAACGTCGCGATAAATTCGCGCATGCATAAGCGTTGAACTTGCCCCAATATTTACATTTTGTGAAAGGCTGGCGTCTTCAAGTGTCACCCTGTCGCCAACAACGCAGCCCGCGCCAACAAAAGACGCATCTTTTATAACACACTCGTCGCCAACCACAGCGTCGTTTTTGATAACACTGTCAGTAACTATCGCGCGCCCAAGGGTAACATTATCGCCAATCTGGCTTGACACAATCTTTGCCCCCGCCATTACTTTCACGCCGCGGCCGATATGTGTCTGCCCCGCCAAAAATACGTCTGGCTCAAGGGTCACGCCGGCCGCAATCGTTACGTCACTTTCAATATATGTGCGTTTTTCGTCAATAAACTGAACCCCGCGCGACTGATGAAATTTAACAATACGCTCTAAAAGTTTAGCGCGAATGTCGCCAAACTCGCTAAGGCTATGCGCACAGGCAAACTCCTCTTCATTAAAATAATAGGTTTGTGGCGCAAAAACTTCATCAACACGCCTGATGTAGTCAGTTTTAAAAACATATCCTCGTGACAGTTTGCAAACGTTTAACCCGCGAGATACAACAAAGTCCAAAATCTTTGAAATCTGCGCACGTGTTAAAAGCGGCGTATCGCCATACAAACAAAGAGTGTAGTCTTTATCCCTTAGATACGGCTTAATGGTTTTTAAAATATCAGCCGTTTCGTCACATTCAATCGTAACCGCACGCGTAGGGCAAACCCGTGTTACCCACTCGTAAGTCGGCTTGCCAAGCAGGTCAAGCGCATATGACGGCGTGCCAATATTAAAATTTTTATTGTCAGTAAGCAAAACAAAACAAGCAACGTCACAAGGCGCATCATCATTTTTTTCTATTCTAAGTTCTGTTAAAGTTTCAACCATTTTTCTCACCAACTTTATGATTATATTTTTTACATATTACCACAAATTAATAATAGAAAATATTTAAAATAAAGTCAAATATTTTTTAGCAACATACCTAAAATTAAATAATTTTCAAAAATTTAAATAAATAAAAAAATAAAAGGCAAAATTTGCCCTTTTTTGCTTCGTTCCGCTTGCACTTTTGCAAGGTTTTTATTATTAAAATTTTGCAAATAAAGCCCAAAAACATAAAAATATATTAAAATTTATGTCAAATCATTACAACTTTGCAGTTTTTACTGCTTTTTTCATCGCGTTTTGCTATTTTTCTTGCGTTTTTGCGCAAAATAGTCACTTACAAGGCGCCCACATCTGTTATTTTCATCAAATTGCACAATCCTTAGGTTATGATTAAGCCCCGCACGCGCCGCAAGTTCTTCGCTTGTAATGGTGTCTGGCTTATTAATTCTGGCCGCAAAATAAAGGTTGTCTATCCTTGCATTTATTATCGCGCCCAAACACATAACGCATGGTTCAAGCGTAACATAAATGTCGCACCCCGTTAGCCTAAAATCTTTTATTTTTTTACACGCCTTTTCAATCGCCAAAATCTCAGCATGCGCCGTTGCGTTGCGCGTTTTTTGACGCATATTTCGCGCCTTGCCTATTATTTTTCCATCTTTAACTATCACAGCCCCAACCGGCACTTCATCTTTTTTATAGGCTATTTGCGCCAGTTTAAACGCCTCATCAAAAAACCTTTTTTCCATCATTTCTCCGTATATTTGTTAGATTTTTGCAGTTTTTATAATCAATTTATTATTATTTTTTTAATATCTTTGATTAATTATTGTTTTTTAAAATTTATTTTTGTGCTTTTTAATATATAAAAATGCCCCATTAACCGCCTCATAAAAACCTTCAAAATGCGGCGTAATAGTGTTTAATTTATCGCTTGGAATTGGGTGCGCCAAGTCGTCACTTCCAACCTCTATTGTTATTGACGGGATTCCCAATTTTTCAATGCAATAATCTTTAAACCCGCCTGCCGAAACGCCCGTATCGTCAACCAATTTATAACCCGTAAGTTTACTAAAATATTCGGCCGTTTTTTTATGGTATTTTTTGCACCCGCCATCAAGGTGAAAATTATAATAAATTTCTTCGCCCTTGCTGTGAAAACTTATGGTAAAATCTGGGTTTAAAAACCGCGCTAATTCAGCAAGCAGTTTGCTTTCAGGCTCACTTTCAGGCACCACGCCATTATACCCGTGCGCTGAGGGGGCTTTTGCGTATCGCGGGTCAGTACCAAATTTTGCGTCAAAATTATTGTTAAGGTCAACCCCGCGAATATTCGCTTTAAAGTCACAAAAATCGCAATTTTGAACCATTTTTTCAAGTTTTGTTGTATATTTTGCGTTTTTTACACTGTCAAGCCCGCGGTTTACAAGCTCCATCCCATCTGGGTTAACGCACGGAATAAACATGATGTTAGGCAGGTTAAGCCGCGCCTTTGTGTTGCCATGTTCAAGGCAATCAATCAGCCACATAATAAGGTCGCTTGTTATATGCTCACGCGCGTGAATTGCGCCGCTGACTAAAAGGTTTTGCTCGCTTTTAAAGTTATAAAAAACTCCATAAATGTCGCGCCCCAAGCACGAATGCCCAAGGGTTACAACCTCGCCCTTTCTTATCTTTTGCAGTTTAAGAATTAAACCACAAAAATCCATAAACTCCCCTATTTATGATATGCAATGTTGTTGTTTATCGTAAAAGCGCGATAAATCTGCTCAACAAGCATTGCGCGCATAAGTTCGTGCGGATAGGTCATCTTCCCGAAAGACAAAACAAAATCTGCCCTGTCAAGCACCGCCTTATCAAACCCGTTAGACCCGCCAATAACAAAGGTAATCGTGCTTACCCCGCCGCTTGTTTTCTCATTAAACTTTTTAGCAAACGCAACACTGTCAATTTCTTTCCCGCTGCGGTCAAGCGCGATAACAAACCCGCTTAGTTTGGCTAGTTGAATTTCTGCCTGCTTTCGTTTTGCAAGCGGAATTTCGGCGTCATTTTTAGGCGGAATCTCGCTTATTATCACCTCTTCAACCTTTGCCCAGCGCGAGAGCCTTTTATAAAACTCGTCCGTTATTGCCTTGATATTTTTATCTTTCACGTCGCCCGTTGCAATGATTTTTATCCTAACCATTATTTTGAAAACCCTTCAATCAACGCCGCGATCCACTCATAGGCAAAATAAATGGTAGACACCGCAAACAGTATCCATGCCATTACGCTTACTTTCGGCCCGCCCTCTTTGGCGCCCGCAACGCCCGTCTTTTCACAAACAATTTCACCACTGTTGCCCGCGTCACTTATGGCGTCACCATCAGCCGCAGCCACAGCGTCGCTCTGTGCGCCCGCAACATCATCAAACAACTCGCCCGCTTTTAAAATCTTAAAGTCGTCTTTCTTAACATAGTCAGGAAGGCCGTTAATGTTTTTATTTTCGGCAATAATTTTCTCCAACACCTTATAAATCAAATATACAGAAACCGCAACTATGGCCGCCGAAATTATAAAACTAACTATGCTTGACCCAACGCTTGCCTGTTCGCTTAGCGTTTCAGTTACCTCTGTGCTGGCCGTCTCACCTGACGATAAAAGGTTAAACACAAAATTAATCAGCAACACAAAGAAATTATTGCAAAAATGAATAATTATTGTTATCCAAATGTTGCCCGTATAATAAACGATATAGCCAAAAATAACGCCCAAAATAAATTGGTGCACCGTTTGATCTGGATTTCCGTGCATAATCATAAAGAAGAACGCTGACCCAAACACCGCCAAGTTTTTTCCGTACCTAGCAAGTCCATTTAAAACCAACCCACGAAACAACAACTCTTCACAAAGCGCTGGCATAATACCGATTAAAATCGTGTACATAAGCAGTTTACCAAATGAATCAACCTGAATGCCCGATGTAACGCTTGTGTAACCAATACTATTTAAAATCGTAACAAAAAAGTCACTAACGCGCCCAAGCCCCAAAAGGCAAATAATGCTTACAACCACCGCGCAACCAATAAGCGCGCCGTTCATTTTCTTTTTAAAGCCCACAGCCGGGATAAACTGTCTTTTTCTTATCCCGCTTACAAATAAAACCGCAAGCCCAAACACGCCCTCAACAAAAAAGGCATAAACAAAATAGAAAAAGTTGTTATATTTAACGCCGTTTCTTAAAAGCGTAACTGCCACAAGTGTGACCAAAAATTGCATAATTATATAAACCAAAACGCCAATACTTGCGTCGTCGCAATCAAAGCAACTTAGCGGTTTTTGCACTTTTTTTGCCACTTTTTCATTAATTTTAGGGTCAAATTGCAGATTTTGCATATCTTACTCTTCCTTTAAATAAAAATTATTTCCCGCATGATCTTGGTGCGTAAGCCTTATAAAAACATCCTTTTCAACGCTAAACCCCGCGCAGCTTAATGCATTGCTTACAACCTCAAAAGCAAGCTCGGGCGTGTTATTTTTTTCACTAAGATGGCTAAGCGCAAAAAACCTTGTTCCGTTTTGGGCAAGACGCACCACCTCGCTGGCACAATCAAAGTTAGATAAGTGCCCGTTTTTGCCACGAATGCGCGCCTTTAAAACGGGGGGATAAAGTGGATTATTTTTAAGCATATCTGGATCGTGATTAGCCTCAATAAAAACCAATTTAGAACCACACAAGTTTTCATCAACAACACCCGAAACAAACCCAATATCAGTTGCATAACTAAACTTAGCCTTACCACAAACAAAGGTAAATCCCTGACAATTTCGGCTATCGTGACTAACGCAAAACGGCGTAACAATAACGTCCCCAATATTAAACGGAAGGCTGTCAAACTGGCGCTCAACACTGTCAGCAATGTCGCCAATATTCTTTTCAAGATATGGCCAAACATCGCGATGGGCAAACACAAGCGGCCTATACTTTCTTACAAACGATTTAAGCCCGCCGATGTGGTCACTGTGTTCGTGCGTTATAACAATCGCGTTAATACTTTTAGGCTCTACGCCAACCCCTATAAGCCTTTTTTCAAGCTCGCGGATACCAAGCCCCGCGTCTAACAAAATTTTTGTATTATGGCATTCAATAAGCGTACTATTACCCTTGCTGCCGCTTGCCAAATTAACTATTCGCATAAAAACTCCTCATTTGTATTATACCAAATTTTATAAACTTAATCAAGCAATATCGCAATTATCCACTATTTGACTTAAGTTTATAAAGGGCTTTAAAATTGCTTTAATAGTATTTAATTTAGCCAACAACTCAACCACTTACGACTAACAATTTAGCCAAATTTTAAATTGATAATTAATTAAAACCAATCTAAAAATAATTTAAAATTAAATTAGCATTAAAATAGCATTAAAATAGCATTAAAATAGCATTAATTAAATGATTGCGTATAATTTTAACTAGGTACTATCTCACACATAATACCCCAATTTTTCTAGCAATTTTAGCTGAGATGGTAATTTGATTAACAATTTAAAACAATTTTTAAAAATTAAAAAATAATTCTTTTAATTAAGAATAAATAATTAAAAATATTGCAAATAAATTAACAACTTACACCTCGCCGTTTATGTATTTATTTAAAATTTCATTAACCCTTTTTCGCGCCGAACCTGAAAAACTGTCAGCCACCATATCTTTTGTTATTTTTTCAAACTTGTGCTTTTTATAAAGATTTTTAAGCGCCCGCACAAACGCCTTATCCCCCACTGACGACTTGATTTCATCAAACATAAGCGCACCCTTAACGTAAACCATATACGTGTATTCATACTCGTTTGAATATTCATTAACGCTTAAATTCATCTGCTTTTTAACGGGGATTTCGATAGACTCAAAAACCTCTAAAAACAGATTATACCCCGTTTGTGCGTCTTGAATACTAGACGAATACGTCGGCCCATATTCGCGGTACTTGTCAAAAAACATAAAGGTTGAAATTTCTGCCAAACCCTCGTCAAACCACGCGTCTTTAATTTGGTTGTTTCCGCACACACCATACCACCATTGGTGCGCCACTTCGTGCGCAACAACCTTGTTGTGCTCCGTGGCATCGTTGACGTTGCTGCTTATTAAACAGAGGTTAGAAAACTCCATCCCGCCCTGCATAAATGGCGACTCAACGATATTCAATTCGCGATACGGATATTCAAAAAACGTGGCGTTATAAAAATTAACCGCGCGTGCCGCAAGTTTTAAGTCATTTTGCGGATTTTCTTTATTTTTATCGCAAAAATAATTAACGGTCGTGTTGCCCACTTTTTCGCTAATTTTGATTAAATTTTTCCCACACACCGCCGCAAAATCTCTAAGCGCCAACCCCGAAATCACGTACGTATTACGCCCGCCAGTTTTATTTATCGTTTTCACCGTCCCCGAGCTAGCAACCACGTATTCAGCGGGCAGTGTCAGGTTAACGTTAAAGTTTGCCACGCCAAAATTAAATGGGTCACCCGTTGCGTAATACGGTGTTTTATCAAACTCCCCGTCTTCAAACTCACACGCCCGTGGGAAAAAGCCTGAAAGATTAACGCAATCTTTGTTTACGCCAAGCCGATGGTCACAATTGGCAATTTTCGTTACCCACTCAATATTGATCTCGGCCACCTCACCCTTTTCAAGCGGCTCGCTTAACTCAATTTTTAGGATGTTTTCGTCTTCACCATCAAAAACGAACGTGGTTTCTTGCCCTGATACTTGCGCCAGCGTTACCGTCATATCGCCAAAATTAACACCATCTGGAAAGCAGCGCGCCTCAGTAAGACTTGTCCATGGTCGAATTTTCGCGCCCCCTCTAAACGCCTTGGCAAAAAGATGAAAACAGATGTCGTCAAGCGTGGCGCCCGTGGTGTTTTTATACAATACCTTTTGCTTGCCCGTAAGCGTGTTGCTTGACTCGTCAAAACTGGCGTCAATTGTGTATGTGTCAAGATTTTTACTGGCCTTTTTAACAACACTGCCAAACCCGCAGCCCGTTACAAACACCGCAACCGTCGCAATGATTACAACGCAAAAAACCGCGCCAAACTTTTTAAAAAAAGAACGCATAGAATTTCTCCTTTAAAAAACTCTATGCGCCAAGTAGCTAAAATTTGACAGCCTTCTTCGCTTCTTACTATTTAAATGTGCCCGCACAATTACCTAACAACATTTTAATTTATTTACTTAATTTTCTATTCACCTTTTAATTTAATTGTTTTGTTGTGTTATAAAATATACACGTTAAAGCGTTGTTTCAAGCCTAAGTTCGCTGCCCCGCTCCTCAGTTTTTGAAACCATAATTTTGTTTTTTATCTTATCAAAAAGCAGTTCGATGTGGCTGATAACGCCGATTTTAAGGTTTTTGCTTTCAAGTTTATAAAGTGCTGAAATAACTGCGTCACACAGATCACTATCAAGCGTGCCAAAACCCTCATCTAAGAAGAAAAAATCCATGCTTTTACCTGACGCGCACGTGATTTGCTCACTTATCGAAAGCGCAAGGCTAAGACTAATTAAAAAGGTTTCGCCGCCTGACAAGGTGCTTACTGCGCGCTGTGCCCCCGAGTTTAAGTTGTCTTCAACATAAAACTCGCCGTCACTAAATTTAAGCGTAAACTTGCCATCAAGCAAAAGCCCCGCGATTTGGTTTGCCCGCACGGTAATAAGTTCAAGATACTCGTCGCAAACAAACTCCGCAAGCGCCTTGCCCCTTAAAACACGCACCAGTTCGTGGGCATAGTCAAGGTCGCTGCTGACCGATTTAAGAAGGTCGCTAAGTTCAAGTTTTTCAACCAACCTTTTTTCAACCCGCTCAATTTCGCCCCGAATTTTGCCAAACGCAAGACGATTTTCATCGATAGCGGCCTTTAAACTTTCAATGCTTAGTTCAAGCGCCGCCATTTTAGACGTGTCTATCACCGTGCCAGAAAGGTCGGCTTCAAGGTTTTCAATTTCGGCTCTTACAAGCCCCCGCGAGCTTTGATAATTTTCAATCGCCTCTTTCATTTCAAGCATCTGCTGGTCAGTTAGTCGTAAACCGTTAAGTTCATCTGCGTTTCCAATCGCATACTCACCAAGCGTCGCGCTAAACTCAGCCTTTTTAGAGTTAAAGGCGCCAAGTTTTTCGCGCAGTTTGCTTGAAGTTAATTTAACCTCACTTTCAAGACCCGTACGTTTAATAAACAACGAAGACTGCTTTTGCTCATAAAGCGCCTTAGTCTGTTCAAGTTTTTTAAGATTAAACTCAGCCTCAGCCTGCGCATCTTGGGCACTAGCGCCTGCAAGCACTTTTTCAAGCGAACCAGCTAGTTTGTCTATCGCCTCGCTGGTTTGGCTGACAAGAGCACTAAGCGCCTCAATTTTTGACACCTGCTCGCCTATCTTGATTTTATTGCCAGACAGTTCAAGTGTAATATTATTAACGCTCTCTTGCGTAACTGCAATTTGGTCTGTAATGACTTTTAATTTTTCTTTGCTTTCATCAATAGCCCGCGAAAGCGCAAATAAATCTCTGCCACCAAACTGCCTTTCAAGCCCCAATATAATTTGCTTACGCTCTGCTTTAAGCGCGTATATTTTTGATAATAAATCTTCAAAAACAGCAATATTTTCTTCATTTTTAATGATTTGGCCATCAAAATTGCACTTTTTATATATTAAATCATCAATTTGGGCGTCATATTCCTCAAAAACACGCAAAACTGCGTTTGCCTGCTCTAAATCTGCCTCTATTTTTGATAATTTTGTTTTAAAATCGTCACCACCATAAGGGCTAACAAATTGTTCCATCTTAGCCTGACGCTTTGACGAGATTAAATTTATCTGACTGTTTATATCATTAAGACTCATTTCAGCCGCGTCAATTTTTGACTTTAAGCCATTAGAATCTATAACAAAATCTTCGTTTTTGTTTTGCGTTTGTGAAAGAATGTCAAGCGCGCGAGTTATTGATTCATATGACGTTTCAACCCCTTTTCCGCTTGCGCCAGCCGCATATTCTTTTATACAATTTTGAAGATATTTTTTAGCCGAAACCTGCTCTTCATCTAAATCGGCGGCCTTGCGCGTCTGTTCACTTACCTTTTTGTGAAGGTCAATTAGTTCCGTCTCATACTTATTTTTAGTTTTTTGAGCGCTTGCTAAAAGCAAGTCAAATGTTTCAAGGGCATCTTTGACTGCGCCTATCTGCGCATTTTTTTCTTGCGCCGTCTTTAATTTTTCAGCAGCATTTAAAAAACTTATGCCGCCTTGCCCAAGGTCGTCAAAGCTTTTTTCTCGCTTAGATTTAAGCGCAGTTAACTCGTCTTCATTAAGTTTTGCCTGCACCCTCAGCTTTTCAAGTTCCGCCCTGTTTTGGGTTAGATAGCCATTAACTATGTTCGCGATTTTTTCAATAATTTCAATCTGTGCGCCAAGGTCAACCCCCTTTTTGATTTGCGCGGCCACCTTTTCATCAACCTCAAACTCGGCCTTTTGCCCCATCTGCGCTGTTAGCTTATTGTTTAATTCGTTCAGGTTTTTCGTAAGCGCGTCACGCGTTTGGTTAAGTTCGTCCAAAGCTAAATTAAGCCCATCAAGTTCAAGCGTAAGCGTGCGCTTTTTCTTGCTTAGGTCATCAAGTTCCAGTTCGTCCTCACGCGCTTTTTGCGTTTCATTAATTCGTCGCAGCGCAACTGAATAATTTTCATTAAAGCCCGCCAAAAAAACATCCGCCTCGGCTTTTGCCTGATCAAACTCTGCCGTTACGCGTTTCAGTTCGGCCTGAGTTTCATCAAAAGACTGCTGTAACCTGCCGATTTCTTTGGCATCTAAATCAAGCTGCTCACTAACCTCAATAAGAGGGCGCACGGCCTGTGCCTTTTTAAGTTTTTTATCAAGCGCGTCAAAAGCATCGGCGTCTTGCTTTAATTTTTCAGCACGTTCTTTGGCCGCAAGCAATTGGCTTTGTTTAACATAATTCTGCTTAATGGCATCAAACTCACTCTGCGCGGATTGAAGGCAATTAGACTTCTCGTCAAACTCACTACTAAGCGCCATCGATTGCAGTTTAAGTGTATCTAAAATCTCGCTTGAAATATCGGCCATTTGTGTAAGTTTACCGCTAAGTTCGGCCTGCTTTATCGCAAGCGACTGTTCCTTTTTTCTTGCACTTTCATACACCGGCGTGCCGAACCTAAAAAGGTCAAAAATATTACTGATTATACCCGTGCGCTCGTTAGGCGTCGCCCTTAAAAAGTCTGCAAACTGACCTTGTGGCAAGGCGATACATTTTGAAAATTCGTCAAACCCAAGCCCCAAAACCTCTTTAATTTTAGCGTCACAATCAAACACACCCTCAGCACAAACAACAAACTCGTCGCCCTGTTTTATAAGGCAAACCGCAGTGCTGTCTGCCGTGTTTTTATCTTTTTTGCGCTTAAAATTGCGCTCGATAATTAGCGTTTGGTCTGCTCCATTAACAACGGCGTTAAACGTAAGTCTAACCGTCGCTTTCTCGCACGACAGGTTGATAAAATCGCTTGTAAGTTTCGCGCGGTTTATTTTGCCATAAAGCGCAAGGGTGATGGCGTCTAAAATGCTAGACTTCCCGCTTCCAGTTGCGCCAAAGATGCCAAAAAATCCTTTTGAAAACCTTGTGAAATCTATGCTTTGCGCGGCTTTAAAACTATGGATACCCGCAAATTCAAGTTTAATCGGCGTCATCTGTGCCCCTCCTTATTTCAAGAAACATCTCAACAAGCCTTGGCGATGGCTCTGCCCCCGTTTTCTGTTTATAAAATTGGATAAAAAGGTCTTGGTCTGACAGTTGCCTGCGCGACACCTTTCTCTCTTCGCTTTCAGTTTCGACCGAAATAAGTTCAAGCCGCACCCCACAAAGGTTAGGAAAACTGCGTTTAAGCTCTTTAATTTCAGCCGCTTTAAGTGGCTCATTTTGAACAAACGTCAACTCAATCAGTTCGCTTTCGCCCGCAAGGCTAAGTTCTTTTATTGCATACGCCATATTTTTGACGCGTATCTGCCTAAGCTCGCACGCCGACGCGAGCGGCACCTGTTTTACGCTCGCCACGCCGCCCTTGGTTACGTCAATCACGTTTACGCTTGGCCTGTGGTCATTAAACCTAAGTTCAATCGTGCTGCCGGGATAATAGACATTGCTGCCGATTTTTTGCGCACGATGGAGGTGCCCAAGCGCAACAATCTGTGCGTTTTTGGGGAACACATCCGGGGTTACGGCCATCACGTCACCCACCTTAACCTCGCCATTATCAGCAAGTTTTGCGCCCGCAACAAAAAGGTGACTAACAAAAATATTTACGCTAAGCGGTGAAAAGTGAGACGCCCCAACTCGCGCCAACTCCCGAATAGCCTCGTTATATGTCAAATCGCCGCCACCCGCAAGTTCTTTACATTTTTGCTCGCCAAAAAACGGAAGAAAGGCCAATACGCACTCTTCTTCGCCAACTTTTACGCGAACATACCCGCGCCCAGCGTCCAAAATACGCGCACGTGCCTCTCTTGGCGTGTTCTTAAAGTCAATATCAAGGCTAGATGCAACAACGATATTGCGCTTTATTGCAAGCGGATTACATGCACCCAGCCTTTCGGGGTCGTCATGATTGCCTGACAAAACAAAAACCAGACGGTTGCCACCATCGCTAATTTTGTCAACAAAATCAAAAAACATATCCTCGGCCTGGGCGGACGGCGTTGAGTTGTGATACACGTCCCCGGCGACGATAACAATATCGGCATTAACGCCATTTGCAACCGCCGTTATCTCATTTAAAATCTTGCGTTGCTCGGCCTCGCGGTCACGCGTGTCAAGGCGCGCGCCAAGGTGAAGGTCAGCAGTGTGTAAAATCTTCATCAATTCTCTCTTTAAACTTGTATTTTTTTTAAAATTATGCTATGATACTTAAAAAGACTGCCTACTACATGTTTTTAAACCCGCGGCCGACTATCTAAGAGTCATATTTGATTTTATTATACAGATTTTGGCGCATTTACGCAAACGAAAAAGGAGAAAAAGATGGCATTGTGTGCATTTTCAAGCGATTTAACGATGGATAACTTCACGGTTATTGATAATCTTTTTTTCAGTGAGTTTTTGCCACAAGCGCCTGAGAATGCCCTGCGAGTGTATCTTTATGGCCGATTTTTGTGCACCAACCCTCACGAAGATGACAACACGATTGAAAGTATGGCGACCGTTTTAGCGCTAAGCGAAGACGAGATTATAAGTTGTTTTGCCTATTGGCAAGAGATGGGGCTTGTTAACATCGTCCAAAAGCAACCAATTGAGATTAAGTTTTTGCCAATTCGTCAGTTCTCGGGGTCAAGCAAGTTGCGCCAGAAAGAAAAGTACGCCGAGTTTAACCGTCAGGCGCAAAGTTTTATAACGGGAAGGCAGATTCAGCCGCACGAGTATAACGAGTATTATACGCTAATTGAAACCTACCATTTTGAGCCCGAAGCCGTGCTAATGATTATCAAATATTGCACGCTTATCAAAAATGGCAACATAAATTATCCGTATATTTTAACGGTGGCGCATAGTTTTGAGCGTGACGGTATCAAAAACGCTACTGCCCTTGAAGAAAAACTATTAGAGCAAGAGCGCGCCAGTGCTGAAATCAAGGCCGTTTTATCAGCGCTTGGCATTAAGCGTGACGCGGATATGGAAGAGCGCAATTTGTATCTTAAATGGTCAAACGATTTTGGCTTTACTCAGGGCGTAATATTAAAGGTTGCCAAAGACCAAAACAAGGTCGGCGGCTTTCATAAACTTAATGAAACACTTACCAAATATTTTGAATTAAAGCTGTTTAGTATTCAAGAGATTGACGCGTTTAGGGTTGAGCGAGACGCGCTTTACGCCATTGCCAAAGACGTTACCCGCATTATCGGCCAGCACTACTCAGTGCTTGACAGTGTTGTTGAAAACTATGTTTCAAATTGGGTTCAAAAGGGCTACACGGCCGAGACCCTTTCATTCATCGCCAAGGTTTGCTTTAAATCTAACATAAAAACGCTTAGTTCGATGGACGAAAAAATCAACAAATTTTTTAAGCTTGGTCTCATATCAGCTGAGGCGATTGAGCAATACCTTCAAGGTGTTTTAGCGGTTGATGCAAAAATCCGCAGCATTCTTGACGCGCTTGGCCTTTTAAGAAACGTTACGTCAAGCGACCGTGAACTTTATAAAATCTGGACGGAGGACTGGGCAATGCCTTATGACCTGCTGTTAATTACGGCCGATTTAAGCAAAACGCGCGAGCATCCTATTTCATACCTTAATAAAATCCTAAGCGACTTACACACCAACAATATTACCGAGGTTGAGGCCGCAAAAACATATCTTAACAAAAGCCAAGACGCAGCAAGGGTGCCAAAAAGCAACACAACAGCAACTCAGTTTGAACAGCGCGCTTACACCAAGCAAGAGCTTAACGCCTTGTTTGACAGTCTTGACGATATTGAAATTTAACCTGCTAATATTAAATGGCTTAATTTTTAGTTTTTTTCTTAATTTATTCAATAAAGTATTTTACAAAAATTAGAAAGGTAATTTATAAAAACCGCAATTTTTACTAAATTTAATGAAAAAAGCGCGCAAAAATATTAAAAATGCGTGCATTTTGCAAATTTAAAAAGGAGGAATCAATATGGACGCACGAAGCGAAGTTATAAAAATCTTAACTCAGCGCCGCACAAATGCTCAATCTGTCGCACTAACAAACAAGGCGAAGGCGCTGTCTTCAAACGCATATAAAGCCCTAGACAAGCGCGAACGTGAGTTAGTTTTTGACGTGGCAAAAGCCAAAGCACATGGCCAAAATACCACCGCGCAAGAACGCGAAATAAAGGCTATTCAAAAACAAAAGGCCGATGTGCTAGCGCAACTTGGGCTAACTCAAAAAGATTTAGAGCCACAATATTTTTGCAAAAAGTGTAGAGATACTGGGTTAACCGGTGCGGGCAGATGTTCATGCTTTATTCAACTTTTTAACGAAATTATAACAAAAAACACACAATTTCAAGCCAAATTTGCAGATTTTAGCGAGTTTAACTTAACCGGACAGACCGAAACGCAGCAAAAAAACGCAATTAAGCTAAAATCCTTTTTTGAAAAGTGGATAAAACAAGGCAATTACCCTATTGTTGTTTTATCTGGCAAAACTGGGGTCGGCAAAACCTTTTTGGCGGAGTGCGCGCTAAGCGAGTTGCAAAAATTAAACAAAACCGTTTGCAAGTTAAGCGCTTTTAGTATGGTTGAATTGTTTACCAGCTACCACACCACCCTTGACCTTTCAAAAACCGACTACCTTAACTCAATGCTTAAAAGTGACTGCCTTCTTATTGACGACCTTGGCACCGAACCAATAAAGCGTAATATAACTCTTGAATATCTTTATTTGATACTAAATGAACGCCTAAACAGCAACAAAAAAACAATAATAACAACAAACCTTAATCTTGAAGAAATTCTTTCAAGATATGGCGAAAGAATTTTCTCGCGAATTGCCAACAAAAAAACATCAAAATGTTTTCAAATGCAAGGCAATGATTTAAGACTTAATTAAATTAAGTTAATAACAATTTTAACTTAGTTTTCAACAAAAAACGCAAAATATAAGGCTTTTTAAGGGAGCCTCGCATATTTTGCGTTTTTTATTTTATTTTTATAAACTCAATAAAAGGGTTTTTAATATTTAATTTTATTAATCAATTTGATTTAAATTAAAATTAATATTCAATTTTTATTATTTATTATTTTTGTAAACACTAAGCGCGTTTCGAATTTTACATTTATTTTCTAAACTGAGTTCGCCAAGCGGAAGCCTGGTTGCGCCCACTTTTTCTCCAACGCAATTAATCGCAAATTTAATCGGCACTGGGTTGCTTTCAACAAATAAAACTTTTAATATATTTTCAATATCGAAAAATAATTTTTTAGCCTCGTCATATTTTTTATTTTTAAATAAATTATAAATATTTACCATTTCTTTTGGATAGATATTGCTTGCAACACTTATAATCCCATTCGCGCCAAGCATAAGCGATGGCAAAAACAATTCATCGCAACCCGAAAGCACTGAAAAATTATTATTCTGCGCCGACTTAAAAATTAAATTCAAATCGCCCGACGCCTCTTTAATTCCTGCAATTTGTTTTATTTTGCTTATTTTATTTATTACATTTTCATTTAATTTAAGCCCCGACCGCGACGGAACGTTATATATTATTATCGGTTTTTGCGAATTTTTTGTAATTTTTTCTAAATGCGCAATAAGGCCACTTTCGTTTGGTTTATTAAAAAATGGCATATTTAAAAGAAACCCGTCAATATCAAATTTATTAAATAATTTTATTTCTGCAATTGTTTCACTGGTACTCATATTTCCAACACACGCTAAAACTTTTATTTTTTTATTAATATTTTTTAAATAAAATTTAATTAATTTAATTTTTTCTTTTTTTGTTAAATTAATTCCTTCGCCTGTTGTTGAATTACAAACTACGCCACTTACGCCCGCATTAATTTGATTATTTAAAACATTTTTTAATACCTTAAAATTTATTTTTTCATTTTTATCAAAAGGTGTAACTAATGCAGTAAAAACCCCAGAAAACTCCATTACCCCCCCCCTATAAATTAAATTTATTTTTTAACAGTTTAAGCGTAAAACTTACCTTTCGCTTATTCACCCAAAACTGAAACACCGTTTGTGTTATGTTTAATGCATAAACTTTTATTCGGTTGTTTTTTAAAAGATTTATAATTTTAAAAACATCTTCAACGTGAGACGCAAATCCTCCGCCAACTAGCGTTAAACAGCAGCAATTTGTAAAAATTTTGCAATTTTTATATGTTTTTTGCAGTCTTCTACCCTCATTTTGCAGTTTTTCATTATCAATTATTAATTCAACTGTTTGCGTTTTTTCATATCCTGACACAACCATGCCGCCAACTTGAATATTGTTTTGTTTGCAAAACCTTAAAAAATTTGCAAGCGATTTTGTTTTTAAATCAATTTTAATTTTTGCGCAACCCTTCAAAACTCCAATGCCATCAACCTTTAATCTTTCAAAATTTTTTGAAACAATAGCTGTACCATCACTATTTGAAAAACTATTTTTTAAATTAATTTCGCAATGATTTTTGCTTGCAATTAACACACATCGCGTGTCTAGCGCCTTAACCCCAAACGCGCTTAATTCAAGCATATTATTAATATTAATTTTTTTATTTATTTTTGGATTTTTAATTAATTTCGGGTCTATTGTAAAAATGCCATCAACGTCGGTATAAATAAAACATTTGCATTTAAATGCTGATGCTAATGCCACCGCAGTTGTGTCACTTCCACCCCGCCCAAGTGTTGTTATTTGATTAAATTTATTAACACCACAAAATCCCGCAACAACACAAACGTCAAAATTATTAAATAAATTATTAATTATTTTTGTGTTAATGTTTGAAATAAAAGAATTTCCAAAATTGCCCGTAGTTAAAATGCCCGCCTCGCCGCCGTTAAGCCCAATCGCTTTAACCCCCATGTTTGTTAGTGCAAAAGTTAAAAGCCGTACGGTTGTCATTTCTCCAATATTTAAAAGCGCGTCAAGTTCCGCAGAAGGGACAATCTTGCCTATTTGTTTTGCTTGCAACAAAATTTCGTCAGTCGTTTTTCCCATTGCCGAAACAACAACAATAATTTTTTGGTATTGCCCAGTAGCGCTTTTAACTTTTTCAGCCTGAATTCTAATTTTTTCTGGCGTTGCAACGCTTGTCCCACCGAACTTAAAAACAACCATACCAATCTCCTAAATTATGGTATGAAAAAAGAGCGACTTTTGCCATCGCTCTTTATTAATTATTTTAAACACAATTAATTTAATTAATTTTATTAAAATTTTTAGTTTAATTATTTTTTAAACAACCTAGTTTTATAAATTCTATTATTTTATTATTTTTTATAATTATTTGCTTTTCTCTTGACTTGCGGCCGTCCTTAATCTGCTGACAAGTTCAAAGTTTTTTGATAGAAAATTATATGTTTCAAACTTTTCAACGCTTACATCTATCGCGTGATTAGCCTTATCTATATCTATTTCAGGATACCCCTTTTTAAGCGCATTAATAATCTTGCTTTTTGCAATTGTTATCATTTCATTGGCATTCTCGGCCGTCCACTGGTCAAGCATACGTGGGTTTTGCGTCCAAAATATAAAGGCATCCTTTCGATACATAACCTCACAAATAGCGTCAATATCGCGCCTTTCTTCTTCGCTAAACTCGCCCTTTGACCATCTTTTTAAAGCATCTTTATCCGACACATTAAGTTCTTTTATAGATGCGATAATCAACTCGCGATAGTTATCCATCTGCGCATTGCTTAAAACTTCGCGAAATAATATCCCGCTATAAAGCCCCGCGTGCTCACCATACGCATTAACACACAGCGCTTTTTCTTTTGAAAAATCGGCATAAATCTTGCTCATAACGTCATACTTTGGCAAGTCATTTCGATTTTCAATATCCTCGTCATACGCAAAACTTGACGAATACAAAATACCCGTAAACTTAAAGTTCCTCTCATTTTGCTCTTTTTCCTTTTGGGTTTTGCACGAGGTTGAAATGTTAACAAGCGTCCCGCCAAGCCCGCCAAAACAATATTGTTTAAGCGTTGAATTTAAAATATGCTTGAAAAATATAATATCCTCTTGGGTTACCACACCCGTTTTGCCATACTGCAACTGGTGATTCGAAAGCAGCATCGCCACCGTTTCCATCCCCGGAATTATAACTA
>ERZ779673.112-NODE-112-length-40196-cov-3.773424_pt1 | contig 40196 bp, 24 predicted proteins | sample MGYA00511956_ERZ779673 | MGnify/ENA primary metagenome ERZ779673 (study PRJEB29588, sample SAMEA2152065) | human gut metagenome | biome: human gut; feature: human-associated habitat; material: faeces | place: Denmark | collected 2008/2010 ... | reverse complement strand
CCGTACTTCCTGCCCCAACCTCAGGTTCTCTACCTGCGTTTCCTTGTAATTGGCCACAATCCATTTCTGACTGTCCGGAAGGATGTACGTCACACTTTGTCCGGCAGTGATGTACTGGCCTTCTTCCAAGGCCCGGCGTCCCAGTTTTCCGTCACAAGGAGCCAGCACCACGGTATAGGAGAGGTTCAGTCGGGCCATCTCCAAAGCCGCTTTTGCACGCTGTATGGCTGCTTCCGTACTCTCTTTCCGGTTCGATACCTCCTTCACACCCGACATCGCGGCCTGTTGCTGGCGTCGGGTTGCTTCCAGTTTCTTGCGGGTAGCCTCGTATTCCGTTTCAATCTGTTCCAACTGAATCGGAGTCGCTGCATTCCGCTTTACCAGGTTTTCATAGCGCTGACGGTCTTTTTCCAGCTTGGCCAGCCGAATCTCGATTTCGGCAATCGAAGCCTCATAAACAGAAGCCGTGGTTTGCGTGGTCTGCAAGGTGGCATCCATCACGGTAGCTCCCGCCATCGCATCTTTCAAGGCAGCTTCCGCCTCCATCACCCGAATCCGGTATTCCCGGTCGTCCAGCACCAGGAGCGTATCTCCTTTATGCACCTGCTGATGTTCGGTAAAATAAATCTTCTTGATGTATCCCGATGCTCTCAGGTTTACCGGAGAGATGTATTGTTCCACCTGTGCGTCGTTGCTCGTTTCCGTATGCTTGTAATCCAGAAACAGGCAGACCACTTCGACCACTCCCCACAAAAGAAGAGCAATCCCCAAAAGACTGGCCAGTAGCTGACGACGACGTTGTTTTTTCAATTTCAAGGCTTTTTCCTGAAGCGTATGATTGGAAGTTTTCATATACAAAATAATTTAAGAGTGAATCAATGAGTCGTATTGGTCTGAAACAAGCGGTCCAGTTGTCCGGTCAGTTTCAGCAAGGTCAGGTTGGCCACCTGATAGTTGTAGTGTGCGCTGAGGTAATTGTTCTGTGCCTCGCTCATGCGCATTTCGTCCTGAAGGACCTCCGTCATGGAAGCGATACCCTCCCGGTAACGGTCGGTCGTCACCTGATAGACCTCTTCGGCCAGTAGGTAATTGTCTTTCTGCTTCTGGAAATTACGCTGGTTGTTCATCAGGTCGTTCGTGGCATTCAGATACTGCGTCTGCATATTCTTCCGCATATTCTCGTAGTTCAGCCGGGCGTTCTCTTCGTCAATCCGGGCCTTCCGGATGCGTGCCCGCTTGTCCAGTCCGTCGAAAATCGGCACACGGAGGGTCAGCCCCAACCCACTGGACGGATACCAATGGTTGGAAGGGCCGGAATGAAACCAATGACGGGCCTTGTCGGTGTAGGCCGAATACATCCAGCTTCCGGTCAGGCTCAGCGAAGGAAGATAGCCTTGGCGAATCAACTCTTTCTGCTGCCCGGCCAGTTTCTTCTGCGACTCCAGCAGTTGCAATTCATACAAGTCGCTGCGAAGTCCGGTCAAGGAAACCGACTCCACCTGTTCCGGATTCACCGGTGTCAAGGCAATCTCCTCTTCCGCCGGATAGTCCATCACGTATTTCAACAAGTTCAGTTGCTGCACCAGCATCGACTTCGCATTGTCATATTGCACCTGGAGGTTCTCCAAATTGATGTTGACTCGCTTCACGTCCACCTCCATGGCCATGCCGTTATCGAAGAATGCCTGGGTAATGTCGCGCAACTCCTGCAACCGCACCCGGTTTTCCTGAATCAGGCCCAACTGTTCCACGGTGTTCTGCCCCAGATAATACATCTTGCTGATTTGCAGCATCAAGTCCTCCCGGGCCTTTTCGTAGGACAGGCGGTTCAGTTCGTTCATCGTACGGGCAATGTCGATGGCGGTGTACACCGTCTGGTTATAAAGCGGCATCTGCAACTGCAAACCTGCCGACGCATTGTATTGCAGCGTCTTGGTCACGTTGTAGGGATTGCCGTAAGCCGAACCGTCGGTGACTGATACCGGAGGATTAAAATTGTCGTTAAACCCGGCTACCGCACTGACTTGCGGCAACAACTTCGCCCGATTCTCGCTGAGCAGATGCTTGGCTTTCCGCAGCTCATTGCGGCTGCCTGCCAACGAGAGATTGTTCTCGATGCCTATTCTCAGGCATTCTTCCAACGTGAGTGTGCGCTGTGCCAAGACAGGGAACCACGTGAACAAGGAAGTTAAAATGACTACTAATTGCTTCATGTTTTTTCGTTTCTTAATCTGAAGCAAAGATAGTAGGTCACCCCCCTATGCCATTATTCACAATAGAAGAGGGACTGTTCATATTTTCCTTTTTTCACAAGTAACTCCACTCCAAAGGCTTACTGATAAAATGAATATCAAATAAATGTACCGGTAATGCACCACTTTATATGACAACCTATACACAGTCAAATTCCGATGAAGAAAAAGGTAAAGGTTGCCAATAAGCAACTACCCCATACAGCAAGATTCAGATGGCTTTTCATAGCATTCAGAATTAATTGTTACATGAACAAACATAACAAAATCCGAATTTCAATCTCTGAAATCCGGATTTTACCTTGTAATATAAAGTCCTTATTTGAACATCTTTTCCAAATCTTCTTCTTTCAATACTGCCAGCACAGTCTTCCCGTCGGGCGTATAGTTAGGAGTTGATACGGCAAACAAATCATCCACCAACCGGTTCATTTCTTCGTCTGTCAAAATCTGCCCCGGTACGATAGCGGCGGCTTTTGCCAAAGAAAGTGCCAGCATATTTTGTACTTCCTCTTTCACTTTACAGCCTTTTTCAATAGCCGTATGCACCATGTCCGTCACCAGTTTTTCCGGATTCAGTCCTTCAATTCCTGCTGGAATTCCATTGATGGCATAAGTACCTCCTCCCAAACTGCTCAATTCAAAGCCCAACGCATTCAAATCATCCATACACTCTTCCAAAACTGGAATCTCGGAAGGAGAGAAATGCACCATATCTGGGAAAAGCATTCGCTGAGAAGCGTTTCTCCGGTTCTCAATCTGTGCCATATAGCGGTCGAAAAGAATCCGTACATGCGCCCGCTGCTGATTGATAATCATCAAACCAGACTTTACAGAAGTCAAAATAAAACTCCCTTTATACTGATAATGACGCATGGAGTTTTCCAATGGAAGTTTTTCTTTTTCCTCTCCAGCCACTGCCGATGGCGTATTTTCGACTTGCGCCCCATCTTCCCATACAGCCGATTCTTCATACGCCGGTTTTATTTCCTCTTCCGGCTGGACAGTCATATTTCTCTCCAAGCCCTCAAACAAGGGTTCCCATTCAACCCGATTTTTGTGCCCGCCAAAAGATGGAGTATAATTACCACTTCGGCCAAAATCCGGCAGCGAATCTCTGCGATTCATCGAAGAACGTACGGAAACTTCATTTTCATTGGAAGAAGGTGTCCATTCCTGTTCCTGCCCAAAATCCAAAGTTGTACCAGTCTGCCCACCTGAAGCCGATGAATACGCAGAAGGAGGGACAGCCGACGTATTGAATGGATTATAAGAGGGATCAAAACTTGTAGGAGGAGGAGCCACCGTATAAGGAGAATTCTCAAAAGCAGGAATATCCGGCATACCTTCCGTATCAAAGTCGATGGAAGGCACCGCATTGAAACGTCCTAAAGTTTCCTTCACAGCAGCAGAAAGTATCTGCCATACGGCCTGCTCGTTCTCAAACTTGATTTCGGTCTTCGTTGGATGAATGTTGACATCAATATCTGAAGGAGACACCTCGAAATAAATAAAATAAGAGACCTGTTCTCCCACAGGTATCAAATTTTCGTACGCACTGGCTACGGCCTTATGAAAATAAGGATGCCGCATATAACGTCCGTTCACGAAAAAGAACTGACGAAAACCTTTCTTACGAGCCGACTCCGGACGACCGATATAACCATGAATCTTCACCATTGTCGTATTGATATCCAAAGACAAAAGTTCCTGATTCAATTTTTTCCCGAATACACCCATGATACGCTGGCGTAAAGGAATGGCTGGCAAATTCAACATTTCCGTACCGTTATGGCTCAATACAAACGAGATATCCGGATTGACCAATGCAATCCGTTCAAATTCAGCTACAATATTACTCAACTCCGTTTGGTTGGACTTGAGGAATTTACGACGGGCCGGTACATTAAAAAACAAATTTTTGACAGAAAAATCACTCCCCTGCTGACAAGCCACGGCTTCCTGTTTTTCCACCTGAGAACCGGAAATTTGGATACAGGTTCCCAAGCCGTCTCCATTACAGCAGGTTTTCAGTTCTACCTGTGCCACAGCCGCAATAGAAGCCAACGCTTCTCCACGGAATCCCATGGTATGAAGGGCAAACAAATCGGCAGCCTCACGAATTTTAGAAGTCGCGTGACGCTCAAAAGCCATTCGAGCATCTGTTTCCGACATACCTTTCCCATCATCAATCACGCGAATACAAGTCTTTCCCGCGTCAGTCACCAGCACTTCTATATTCTTCGCACCCGCATCCACGGCATTTTCCACCAGTTCCTTTATGACAGACGCAGGACGCTGTATCACCTCGCCAGCCGCAATTTGGTTAGCTACCGAATCCGGCAACAAACGAATTACATCTCCCGAGGTCATAACGTAAATTCTCCCGTAATCAGATAATGCAAAATATAAAGCAAGACTACAATGGCCACAAACATGACTCCATAGCTCAGAGGTTTACGCCCGCTTTCTTTACGGCGTTTCAGGTAAGTCGTTCCTTCTACAAACTTTCCACGAATATCTTCCGGATTAAACTCCTTAGGAGGAAGCATTCCCAGTTCGCGCTTGGCTGTCTCTTCTATTTTCTGCAGTTTTTCCTTGCGTTCGTCTACGTAAATGTACTCATGACGAAATCCGCGAGGCTTTCTCATTGTAAACATTCCCATATCTTATTCCTCCTTCTTTTTCTCAAACAAACGGCTATTTGGCAAAACGACTGGGCCACGTACATTCTTTTTCAACTGATCCTCCACACGTTTTCCTCTCCAGTTAAAGATATCGGCCTTATTTTGCGGACGAATATAGTCGAACCACACGAAATTCTCCAAACGGTCCTTCCCTGCCGGAATCTGCGTCATCGGATACAATACTCCGTTCGACTTCGGACTCATTACCATCCGTTCTATTTTGCGATTTTGCAGATAGATTTCAAGTTTACTGGTTTCCGATACATTCATACCTATTAATGTACTATCCGAATCCATCGGATAATACACCACCCGTACCGAACCTATCACTTCCGTCTTCCTCATCTCTCCACCATCAAAATAAGATTTCATTTCTTTTCCCGTCACCTGATTATAAATGGTAGAATCCACTTTCTCTACAGAAAGTGCTTGTCCGATGATATGCGACCAGTCAATGGTGCTGTCATTCATGTAGACTTTTATCACCTCTCCCAAAAGCTGTTGATTCTTGTTCCAGATAATAGGATCATGATACATCGTAAGGCAACTGTCTACCGTAGAGAATACCAATGAATCGGCTGTCCCCTGTACGTCTGTCCGATAAAAACGAACCTTATGAAAAGCCCTCATCTCCCGGAACATCGAATCAGTATCGATGTGGAAAGTTTCCATCAACAGGGTATCCGCATGTAGAAATAAACTATCCCCTTGCGAATAATCAATGGCCACGGCACTGTCGGTCGCAAAAGCATATCCTGTTTTCTCGTTATAGAAACCATATTCACCCGTCATCATATTCCGGTTAATGGTATCCGTCATCACCATTCGGCTGAATGCTTCTCCCACTCCTGTATTACGGTCGTAAAAAAGTGTATCACCCGTGAGCTGTTTCCCCTGATTGGTCAGAACGGAACGGTCATATAAATTCGCCTTCCCTGTAACGGTATTATAAGTGCCTTTTTCCGAATAGATGTGATTGGCATCACTCCAAATATCAGATGGACCCACAATATCGGCTACCTTCGACGCTGTATTGTAGCGCAAGGTATCTGAGGTCAATGTAAATTGCGGGTTGACCAATTTTACATTGTAATTAAATACAGACTGCTTGGTCTGTGGACTGTATTCTCCCCACTCCGACGTCAGCACATTCTGTTCATCCATCAACGTTCCCCCATCAAAGAAATATCCCAAGTTATACACTCGGTCGTAGTTCAGACTATCTGTCAGCAATGTCGTCGTACGATTCTCCATACGCACGTTACAACGCATTTCTGCAATCTGAGTCAATCCGTCATAGTACAACCGGTCACCATACAGGAACAAAGTATCTCCTTGTACCATCTTCACATTGCCAAAGGCCTCAAAACTGCTAACCTTGTCATAATAACATGCACTGTCACAATACATGTATACACTATCATGGCGGAACTCCACATTGCCCGTTACAATCTGTGCATCCGGATGTTGGGCATCCTTCCGCAACAAATCAGAATGCAGCAAATAGACCTTACTTTTGGCTACAGGACGCTGTTTTGAGTCCGTTTTTTTCGGTGTATTCTTCGATGAAGCTTGTATTTTTTCCTGTTTTACCGGATGCTGAAGAACAGAAAGTCCTCCCTGAGCCGAAAGACTCAGTATAGTCAAACAAAACGCCACGACCGGCAGAAAACGGTGCATTCTGATGCGGTCTGATTTTTTATCTGTTTTCTGTTTCATGTACAGGTATTCTCATCACTGTTTAATCCATCCCGGATATTTAAAATCACATTTACGCCAAGATGGATTAATCCGTACGTACGTATTTTTCTGTTTCTCTACAATCCATTTCTGCAGTTTTTCCGCGCTGCGGTTGGCTGTCACAATATCTTTCAAACGTTGATAATCTTCTGCGATTGTAGCTTTGTGACCCTCGATACGGTTTTTCAGTTTCACAATGGCACACACTTCCTTTCCTTTCGCATTAATCATGGTAAACGGCTGAGAAACCTCTCCAATCTGCATGCCTTCTACAGTCTTGGCCACTTCCTGTGAAACCAGTCCGGCGAGTTGTTGCATTTCAAAACGAGAAGTAGAAGTCTGAGGGTTGGCCAGCAAACCGTGGTTGTTACGTGTATCCTTATCCTGAGATACCCACATGGCAGCCTCATCAAACGTTACTTTTCCTTTACGGATGTCATTTGCCAAGGTATCCAGTTTATTCAGTTCTGCTTCAATTTCCTTTTCATCCACACGGGGCTTAATCAAGATATGACGGTAGCTCACACGGTCACCACGCTTCTCAATCAACTGGGCAATGTGATAACCATATTCCGTCTGGAATACTTTCGAGATTTTCTTAGGGTCTGTCAAATTGAATACGACATTGGCAAATTCCGGAGTTAACTCTCCACGACTTGTAAAACCATATTCTCCTCCCCGACGGGCAGAACCCGGATCTTCAGAATACATACGGGCCAATGTGGAAAAAGTTGTTTCTCCTTTGTTGATACGTTCAGTGAATTCACGCAACTCTTTCTTTACCCGTTCAATTTCTTCTTCCTTAATCTTTGGTTCACGCGTAATAATCTGTACCTCTACTTGGGTTGGAACAAAAGGAATACTATCCTGTGGGAGACGACTAAAATAGTTCCGGACCTCTGCTGGAGTCAGTTTAATATCTCCTACAATCTTTTTCTGCATCTCCTGTACGGTCAGTCCGTCACGAATATTGTCACGCAACATCTCCCGAATCTGAGTAGAAGTCTTATTATAATATTCTTCCAATTTTTCTTTTGAACCAATCTGCTCAGTAAGCCATGAGATTCGAGACTCCACCTGCTGAAGGACTTCCTGATCACTCACTTCGATACTATCAATCTCCGCCTGGTGAAGGAACAATTTCTGTACTGCCAGCTCTTCCGGTATCACGCAATAAGGGTCACCGTTGAAACGGCGTCCTTCATACTGGGCATTCAAACGTTCATTTTCTACATCCGATTTCAAAATGGCTTCATCGCCGACAACCCACACTACTTCATCAATTACATTATCTTGTGCCATCGTGGGTACTGTTCCTGTCAAGGCAAATAAGAAAGCCAAGACACCAGTCATAATCAATTTATTCATTTTCTGTCTATTTGATTTGTTTGGTCCGTTACATTACAACGGACGAAGATACGGCATTAATTACTTTTTTCCGCTACAATTAACGGTTTTTAAAATGTCTTGGTTTATTTCAATCTTGAATTTTTGACTTAATTCCGCCAAATGCGTTTTTTCCATCTGCAAACGATAGTCACGGAGCACATTCTCACGTACATCAGTAAAATCTTCCGGACCTTTCTTTAAACGCTTACCCAAAACAAACGAATAGGGATAGTCCATACGTGGCGTGTAATGACCGCACTTGAAAGCCAGCTTATCTACATAAGCATTCGCGCCTATCTGGAACAAACCAGTTTCTGCCACAGCCGACAACTCAGGATTCTCTTTTGCACAAGCCAACAAAGCTCCTTTCCATTCCTCCATAGGCAGCTTCTTCAACAAATTCTTTAACTTCGAGGCTGCCTTCTTATTTTTACAATGAATGACCCCTCCTTTGAAATGAGGTAAGTCCCACGCATACTCTTGTCTATGTGCTTCAAAATACGCTTGTAAATCCTTATTGGATATAACTGCATGCTCAGACGTAGCATGACGTACATCCCAATAAGTGGCCAGTAAACCGTCGGCCACCTGATCCAATTGTATCCGAACCGAATCAGGCAACTCCCAAGAATCCAAATCAAATTCCGACTGGGATTCCACAAAGCCCAAACCTTTTACTCCAGACGGAAGCGTTCCCTGTTCCCGTCCCTCCAATTGCAATATATGTATACCCAATGGGGAAAAGAATGGAGATGTATAAGTTCCAATTTTCAAACGATCCAATTGTTCCGTAAATTCTTTTACCAAACAAACCTCAGGTATCCAGTCTCCACTCTGATAAGGAGAAACTTTAGCATCTGCTGCATATAACTGAGACAACCTATCAAATGAAGCCCCTTGCTGTAAGGCTGCATAAACAGAATCCATGGTTTGTCTGGCCTGACGTTCCTGCAAAGAAGAAGCATGTTGTGGCAATGGAATGGATATCTGACGAAACTTAACCCATCTGTCTGGACGAAACATTTTCTTTTCCTGCCCTTTCCCCATTGACTTCAAAGCTTTCTCCTGAAGAGCCCGGCACTGCAAACGGAAATCGGGTAAAGTATCCCAGCCTTGCCTCTTGGCATCAGCGACTTTCAATTTGAAGTACAAGAAATGCGTCAGAAATCTTTCTTCCGATATTTTGGTTACAGGATAAGCCTGTGCATAATAATGCTCAAACTCCTCTACAGAGGTCTTATCATTATTTATACGAAGAAGTACATTTCCATCTTCTGAAAAGGCTTTCAGGCACGAAAGTACCCCTAAGCATAAGCATAATAAAATATTTCGACGCATGACTGACTTACAATTTAAACAGGATATAAAAAAATCATTCTAGCATCATGCGATTGCGTTGACAAGCGCACCACACAAAGCTAGAATGATTGATTTGTATTTTTTCAATAACAATTATTGAGGACGGCTATAGTTAGGCGCTTCACTGGTAATGGAAACATCGTGCGGATGACTTTCCAAAACTCCGGCATTGGTGATGCGGGTAAACTTCGCATTATGCAGTTCCATAATATTATGGGCACCACAATATCCCATACCTGCACGCAAACCTCCAACCAACTGATAGATTACTTCATACAAAGAACCTTTATACGGCACACGGGCAGCAATACCTTCCGGAACCAATTTCTTTACGTCGGTCGTTCCACTCTGGAAATAACGGTCTTTTGAGCCATTTTCCATCGCTTCCAAAGACCCCATTCCCCGATATGACTTAAACTTACGGCCATTGAAAATAATAGTATCACCCGGAGATTCTTCCGTACCGGCAACCAATGAACCAATCATTACACTATAACCACCAGCGGCCAATGCTTTTACTACATCACCAGAATAACGCAAACCACCATCAGCAATCAAAGGAACACCCGTTCCTTCCAAGGCTTTGGCTACATCATATACGGCTGTCAGCTGAGGAACACCCACACCGGCTACCACACGAGTGGTACAAATAGAACCCGGACCGATACCTACCTTCACGGCATCAGCTCCCGCTTCTACCAGCATCTTTGCAGCCTCACCAGTAGCTACATTACCTACCACGATGTCAATATTCGGGAAACGTTTCTTGGCTTCTCTCAATTTTTCAATGACATACATTGAATGTCCATGAGCCGTATCAATTACGATGGCATCTGCTCCGGCATTTACCAATGCTTCAATACGATCAAATGTATCATTTGTCACACCCACACCGGCTGCTACGCGCAAACGACCCTTTGAGTCTTTACATGCCATCGGTTTATCTTTAGCTTTCGTGATATCCTTGTAGGTAATCAAACCTATCAGTTTACCGTTTTTATCTACTACCGGAAGCTTTTCAATTTTATTCTCCTGCAGAATATTTGCTGCAGTTTCCATATCTGTTCCCGGCTCTGTAGTCACGATGTTCTCCTTTGTCATCACCTCGTCGATGCGTTTGTTCATATCTTTCTCAAAACGCAAATCACGGTTGGTCACAATACCTACCAAGTAATTCTCATCATCCACTACAGGAATACCACCAATCTTGTATTCAGCCATCAAATCAAGTGCATCCTTTACGACAGAACCTCTTTTTATGGTTACAGGGTCATAAATCATACCATTCTCAGCACGTTTTACGATAGCTACCTGACGAGCTTGTTCCTGAATAGACATGTTCTTATGAATCACACCAATACCGCCTTCACGGGCAATCGCAATTGCCATTTGTGCTTCAGTAACCGTATCCATAGCTGCGGTTACAAACGGAATTTTCAACTCAATGTTACGTGAAAACTTAGTCGTGAGTTCGACTGTTTTAGGTAATACCTCAGAATAGGCCGGAATCAACAATACATCATCATAAGTTAATCCGTCCATTACAACTTTATCTGCAATAAATGACATAGGGCTTTATGCTTTAGATTTTATTGCGTGCAAATATACGAATTTTATTCAGAATAATGTGCCAATTAACATCTTTTTAAAAGCATAGTCAGAAACAAAAAATGCAGCCGACAGCATAAAAATATACGCTATCGGCTGCATGTATCAAGAAAGAATCTCTACTTTGATTAGTTTGCCATTTCCGAAATGAACTTGATGCGCACCAAACGAATTTCATCTTCTGTATAATCATCTCCCAATTCATCCATTGCATCATCAATCTTATCAGTTGTCGATTCTTTAAAATAATCGTAAATATCCTGCATGTGGTCTTCATCCATAATTTCATTCAGGAAATAATCGATATTCAATTTCGTACCCGAATAGACAATAGCTTCTATTTCGTCGAGCAATTCTCCAAACTCAATACCTTTTGCTACCGCAATATCATCCAATGCCACTTTACGGTCAATACTCTGAATGATAGAAACCTTCAGCTTAGACTTATTAGCGACTGTACGTACCCGTAAATCTTCCGGACGGTCTATTTCATTCTCCTCGCAATGCTTCTTAATCAACTCGCAGAATTCCTGCCCGTAACGTTTGGCTTTTCCTGCCCCTACCCCTGGAATGTTTTGTAATTCCTCCAAAGTTACCGGATAGATTGTAGCCATCGCTTCCAGTGAAGGGTCTTGGAAGATTACGTATGGAGGAACATCCAGCTTCTTGGACATCTTCTTCCGCAAGTCCTTCAACATGGAATAAAGTACCGGATCAACCGCACATGAAGCACCACTTCTCATCGGTGTCTCATCCACGTCCTCCTCTTCAAAATCAGTATCTTCTACAATCTTGAATGATTTAGGTTTCTTCAGGAACTTATGTCCCTCCGGAGTTACTTTCAATAATCCATAGTTCTCCACATCCTTGGTCAGATACCCGGCAATGAGCGCCTGACGAATGACTGCGTTCCACAACCGTTCATCTTCTCCCATACCTGAGCCAAACACTTCCAAATCTTCATGTTTATGGGCAAGCACTTCAGATGTTTCCTTACCCAATAATACGTCAATTATATAATCTTGCTTAAAGTTTTCTTTTACAGCAATGATTGTTTCAATCACTGCACACAATGAATCCTGAGCCTCCACTTGTTTCTTTGGATTTAAACAGTTATCACAATTACCACAATTATCTTCCGTGTATTCCTCACCAAAATAATGCAACAGAATCTTTCTTCTGCAGACTGAAGATTCTGCGTATGCCGCCGTTTCCTGCAACAACTGACGCCCGATTTCCTGCTCTGAAATAGGTTTTCCCTGCATAAACTTTTCCAGTTTCTGCAAGTCCTTATTCGAATAGAATGTGATGCACTGTCCTTCGCCTCCGTCGCGTCCGGCACGTCCGGTTTCCTGATAGTATCCTTCCAGGCTTTTCGGCACATCATAATGAATGACAAAACGAACGTCTGGTTTATCAATCCCCATACCAAAGGCAATGGTAGCCACAATCACGTCAATGTCTTCTTTCAGGAAAGCATCCTGGTTCCCATTGCGTGTCGCAGAATCCATACCGGCATGATAAGGACGCGCCTTGATTCCGTTAGCCTGCAATATCTCGGCCAGTTCTTCCACTTTTTTCCTACTCAAGCAATAGATAATCCCCGATTTTCCCTCGTTCTGTTTGATAAAACGGATAATATCCTTGTCTACGTTAGCCGTCTTGGCACGAACTTCATAATATAAGTTCGGGCGGTTGAACGAAGACTTGAATTCCACCGCATCCGTCATCCCCAGATTTTTCTGGATATCCATCTTCACCTTTGGAGTAGCAGTAGCAGTCAAGGCTATCACAGGAGCCTTTCCTATCTCATTAATTATCGGTCGAATACGACGATACTCCGGACGGAAATCATGCCCCCATTCCGAAATACAGTGCGCTTCATCCACGGCATAGAAAGAAATCTTCACATGCTTCAGAAAACCTACATTCTCTTCCTTGGTCAATGACTCGGGTGCCACATACAGCAACTTTGTCTTCCCAGCCATAATATCCGACTTCACCTGGTCAATGGCCGACTTAGTCAACGAAGAATTAATGAAATGTGCAATGCCATCCTCTTCACTGAAGTTACGCATGGCATCCACCTGATTTTTCATCAGGGCAATAAGCGGTGAAATCACAATAGCAGTTCCATCCATCAACAGAGAAGGCAACTGGTAGCACAAAGACTTTCCGCCTCCTGTCGGCATTAGTACAAACGTATCCTTTCCGGATAATAAGTTCCGAATAATCGCCTCTTGATTTCCCTTAAAAGTATCGAATCCAAAATACTTCTTAAGCGCTGCTGATAAACTGATATTTTCCGTCATTGTCCTTTGGATTTAGTTTTTCATTTATAGTAGGAATTTTGTCTCCACATGTAACAAAGTTATAAACAACTTTCCATATTACACAAATATTTCAATGAATATTTTTGCCGGAAGATTTTATTTCTCACTAAATTTTTCTTTTTAAGCCATCTGCAAACGAGAAATATTTGCTTTCCCCATCTGCTGTTTGGCATAATCCAATGTTACGACAAAACGTTCGACATGCTGCGACGGTATCTCAAACATGACATCATTCATAATGGTTTCCACAATAGACCGAAGTCCGCGTGCTCCCAATTTGTATTCTATCGCCTTGTCTACAATATATTCAAACACTTCCGGTTCAAACTCCAGTTTTACCCCGTCCATTTCGAACAACTTCACATATTGCTTAATGATAGAATTCTTAGGTTCTGTCAAGATGTTGCGTAAAGCCGTACGGTCCAACGGGTTCAAGTAAGTAAGTACCGGCAAACGACCTATAATTTCAGGAATCAAGCCAAATGACTTCAAGTCCTGAGGAGCAATATACTGCATCAAATTGCCACGATTTATCTTCACAGCCTCCTTTGCTGCGCTATATCCCACAACATTCGTATTCAAGCGTTGCGCAATTTTACGCTCAATACCATCAAAAGCTCCCCCACAAATAAACAATATGTTTTTTGTATTGACCGGAATCATTTTCTGGTCCGGATGCTTACGCCCTCCCTGAGGAGGCACATTCACCACAGAACCTTCAAGCAACTTCAGCAAACCTTGCTGAACTCCTTCCCCGCTTACATCACGAGTGATGGAAGGATTGTCCCCTTTACGAGCTATTTTATCAATTTCATCAATAAAAACGATGCCTCTCTCCGCTTCTTCCACGTTGTAATCGGCTACCTGAAGCAGACGCGTCAGAATACTTTCGATATCTTCTCCCACATAACCGGCTTCGGTAAGCACCGTCGCATCTACAATTGTAAACGGCACGTGAAGCAACTTCGCAATGGTCCTTGCCAGCAAAGTTTTTCCCGTTCCCGTACTTCCTACCATGATGATGTTCGATTTTTCAATCTCCACCTCATTCTTGTCCTTTGGCTGAAGCAAACGCTTATAATGATTATATACAGCTACAGCCAGGTAACGCTTTGCATCATCTTGCCCAATCACATACTGATCCAGAAAATCCTTAATTTCCTTCGGCTTAGGGAGCTCTGCCAGATTTAAATCTGTGCTTCCCGTTCCCTGCTGATGCATCGCCTCCTTTACAATCTCGTGTGCCTGTTCTGCACAACTGTCACAGATGCATCCATTGACTCCCGTTATCAGAAAGCCCACTTCATCCTCTGTACGCCCGCAGAAGCTACACCGTCTCTTGGTACTTCTTGAACTTTTTTTATCTTCCAAAGTCTATCTAGTTTTTAATTAATCCCTGTTTACAACGAAGGCTTGCGCGAAAGCACTTCATCAATCATACCATACTCCTTCGCTTCAGAAGCTGTCATCCAATAATCACGGTCGGAATCTGCCCATACCTTGTCAAAATCAGTATGAGAATGGTCTGCAATAATCGTATACAGTTCTTTTTTCAACTTCTGAATCTCACGGGCTGTAATCTCAATATCCGAAGCCTGTCCTTGTGCTCCTCCCATCGGCTGATGAATCATTACACGAGAATGAGTCAGAGCAGAACGCTTCCCCTCTTTTCCTGCTACCAACAAGACGGCGGCCATAGATGCAGCCATACCTGTACAAATGGTTGCTACGTCGCTGCTGATAAACTGCATGGTATCATAAATGCCTAATCCAGCATATACGGAACCGCCCGGAGAATTAATATAAATAGAAATATCTTTTCCTGAATCCACAGAATCCAGATACAAGAGCTGCGCCTGCAACGTATTGGCTGTATAATCATCTATCTGGGTACCCAGGAATATGATACGGTCCATCATCAAGCGGGAAAAAACATCCAGTTGCGTTACATTCAACTGACGTTCCTCCAAAATATACGGATTCAAATATCCCGCCTGCGACTTGATGACATCATCAAGCACCATACTGTTCATTCCTAGATGCTTGGTTGCATATTTTCTAAAATCGTCCATCATAATTTTACTATTAATTTTACACAATGAAAAAGAGGCCTCTAACCTCCTTTTTCTGAGAAAACAAAAGTACAAAACACTTCTGTCCTACAGAAGAAGTCCCGTTAAAAGCCTCCTTTTTTAAACTATTTTAGCAATCAGCCTTGCTAAAACAAATTATTGAAACATCTTGTTGAATTCTTCCGCAGAAACAGCTTTATGATTCAATGTAACCTGTCCTTTCAGAATTTCAGAAAGTTTAGACTCAATTACACGGTTCACCAAAGCTTCTACGCTCTCACGTTTCTTCAACATTTCCTTTGAATAGTTTTCCAACAATTCATCAGGAACATTGATCATTCCGTATTGTGCAAACTGTGCACGAGTAGCTTCTTTTGCCATATTGGTAATATCAGCCTGTTCTACTTTGATATTGTTAGCGGCTACCAGTTTCTCCTTAATCAAGTGCCAAGTCAGTTCTTCCAGACTCTTTTCATAGTTTTCAGAAACGAACTCTTCACCTTTATCCTTGTTGTTTTCCAACATGATACGCTTCATCAGTTCGTCTGCATACTGCAACTTGCCTACCTTACCAGACAGATAAGTACGTACATCCAGCAAGAACTTATAGTCACTATCTGATTCAAACTGTTTAGCAATCGTTTCCTTGATTTGAGCACGGAATTCCTCTTCACTGTGAGCTTTTCCTTCACCCAATACCTGATCAAACAATTCCTGATTCAGGTCACCCGGAATCATACGAGTAATTTCTTCAATCTGGAAGCTGAAGTTACCTTTATAGTTAGCTACTTCTTCTTTCTTGATTTTCAGCAAAGAAGCCAGTTCTGCTTCGTTGTTGTCAAAAGCAACCGACGGATTGAATACCAAGACAGTATTGACTTTTGCGCCGTTGAAAATAGCTTTCTGTTCATCGTTCTTCATATAAGTAGGCATCATGACTGCACCTTCTACCTGAAGACCGTTTTCTTTTGTATTGCCATTTTCATCCAGTTCAGCCAACAGACCCTTCAACAAGTCGTTGTCCTGGTAGTCTTCTACTTTATCGTATTTAGCTGTACGCTGAGTGTACATCTTCACCTGCTGGTCTACCATTTCATCAGTTACATTGATATCATAGTAGTCTATCGTGTCATTGTTAGACAATTCCACGTTGAATTCAGGAGCCAAAGCAATATCAAATGAAAATTCGAAGTTTTCGTCTGTTTCAAAGTTTGCATGGTTTTCTTTCGGCAGAGGAGTACCCAACATATTTACTTTATTATCGCGGATATATTCACCTACCTTTTCCTGCAGCAACTTATCAACTTCTTCCAACAATACAGACGTTCCATACTGTTTCTTAATCAATCCCATAGGAACCATACCCTTACGGAATCCCGGCATATTTACTCTCTGACGAAGCGTCTTCAGTGCTTTTTCAACCTTTTCCTGATAATCAGCTTTTTCAATCTGGACAGTAAGCACAGCACTTACATTGTCTACATTTTGCAATGAAATATTCATTTCCGACTTATTTATTTAATTATTAATTATTTCTCGTATTTACCAAAAGTGGTTGCAAAAATAATGTTTAATCTTTCAATAACCAAACTGACAGTGTAAAAAATATTTACGCGCGTACGATTCCACTTCATCCGAGATAAATCCCGGAAGGATTGCTTTTTCCATCCTCGTTGGAGTTCTGAAAAAATCAAATCCACCTATTCATCGTTTCTCGCGGATTCTGACAAGACGTTTGAAAGAAAAACAAATTAAAATTTCTGTACCTTATTTTCTTCTTTTCTGACTTTCTGAAGCAAATCTGAAGCAAAGATAAAATTATTCAAACGCTCATTCGTGGCATTGAATACATCATCTTTAGTACCTTCCCATTCCTTATGCCCCTGATAAATATACAAAATACTATCACCGATACCCATTACTGAATTCATATCATGCGTATTGATGATGGTAGTCATATTATACTCCGTAGTAATGTCATGAATCAGTTCATCAATCACGAGTGAAGTCTTAGGATCAAGACCGGAGTTGGGCTCATCACAGAACAGATATTTAGGTTGTAAAGCAATGGCACGTGCAATAGCCACACGCTTCTGCATACCTCCACTGATTTCTCCCGGGTATTTGGACTGGGCATCAATCAGGTTCACACGGTCCAGACAAAACTGTGCACGCTTCACCCGGTCACGATATGTATCGTTGGAAAACATATCCAGCGGAAACATCACATTCTCCAGCACAGACAAAGAGTCGAACAAGGCCGCACTCTGAAAAATCATCCCCATCTCCCGCCTCAACGACTTCTTCTCTTTCTTCCCCATTTCCAACAAGTTACGTCCGTCATACAAGATTTCTCCACACTCGGGCGTCAACAATCCTACAATACACTTCATCAACACGGTCTTACCCGAACCGCTCTGTCCGATAATCAGATTGGTTTTTCCATTTTCAAATGAAAAATTAATGTCTTCAAGAACCGTACGTCCTTCAAATGACTTGCATATAGACTTTAATTGTATCATCCCATCAATAATTGTGTAAGTATTAAATCTGAAAATAAAATCAAGACACTGCTTGATACCACCGAGTCCGTACTCGCTTTTCCTACCGCAATGGAACCGCCTTCCACTGTATATCCAAAATAGGCCGACACACTCGCGATGATAAAGGCAAAGAACAAGGATTTAATGAAGCTGCACCAGATATACCACTCTACAAAGCAATATTGCAGACCATATTCCAAGTCTGTGGCATTCATGATACCGGCAAACCAAGCCGTACAAAAAGCACCAATAATCCCCGCAAAGATACTGAATATCACCAAAAAAGGAATCATAGTCATCAATCCTAAAATTTTAGGAAGAATCAGATAGGATGCTGAATTGACTCCCATAATCTCAAGCGCGTCAATCTGTTGCGTCACCCGCATCGTACCAATCTCAGAGGCGATGTTCGAACTGCCAGAATCAAACACATGATGGAAGAAGAAAATTCCAACAACAAAATCTCACGCGTAGTATATCCCACCACAAAACGTGGCATCCAAGGACTTTCAATATTCAATTTGATTTGGATACAAATCACGGCACCGATAAAAAAAGAAATCAGCAACACAATGCCGATGGAGTTGATGCCCAACTGTACCATTTCATTCCGATATTGCTTTAAATACATCCGGAATCGCTCCGGACGGGAAAACACACGCCCCATCAACATGAGGTATTTTCCAAAGTTTGTGATAGGCTTTATCATATTGTTACAATCATGTTTGATGCAAAAGTACTGCTTTTTAGCTATATTATAATAAAAGACTGGAGGATTTTCGAATTAAGAACCACAGAACCCAAGATTTTTACTACTTTTGCAACGACTGAACAGTTAACAAAAAGACAATGGCAGCACAAGAAAATCAAGAACATACTACCGAAAATTTTGAATTGCCGTCAGATGGACGAATGGTACTTCGGACCGAAAACCTGGTAAAGAAATACGGAAAGCGAACGGTGGTAAGCCATGTTTCCATCAATGTGAAACAAGGAGAAATTGTGGGATTGCTCGGACCCAACGGGGCCGGAAAAACCACTTCCTTTTACATGACCACCGGACTGATTGTCCCCAACGAAGGACATATTTACCTGAACGATAAGGACATCACCTCCTATCCCGTATACAAACGGGCCCAAAACGGTATCGGTTACCTGGCACAGGAAGCTTCCGTATTCCGTAAGATGAGTGTGGAAGACAACATTGCCTCCGTACTGGAGTTGACCAACAAATCGCCCGAATACCAGAAAGAAAAATTGGAAAGTCTGATTGCTGAATTCCGGCTTCAGAAGGTCCGCAAGAACTTGGGTGACCAGCTTTCCGGAGGTGAACGCCGCCGTACGGAAATCGCACGCTGCCTGGCCATCGACCCGAAATTCATCATGCTCGACGAGCCGTTTGCCGGAGTCGACCCGATTGCGGTAGAGGATATCCAGCACATTGTCTGGAAACTGAAAGACAAGAACATCGGCATTCTGATTACCGACCACAACGTGCAGGAAACACTGAGTATTACCGACCGTGCCTACCTGCTGTTTGAAGGAAAAATTCTGTTCCAAGGTACGCCGGAAGAACTGGCCGAGAACAAGATTGTCCGTGAGAAATACTTGAGTAACAGCTTCGTGCTGCGAAGAAAGGATTTCCAGCTGAAAGAAATCAGAGAATAAGGACAAATGCTATAACCGTAAGGATATTCCCGTCCTTCCAAAAAGAGATACCCCCGCCACCAATTTCCGTGACAGGGGTATTTTCATATCAAGATATTCAGTCTTAGTTGAGGGATCCGGTTCCCTCCGTAAAGTTCAACGAAATCTTTTGTCCCGGATTGGCAGTCAGAGAGTATTCTGCTCCCAAATCCGTCCATCCATTATTCACTGCATTGTTTTCACGATAGAATATGGTGGCACCGTCCTTCAGTGTAAATTCCAGCCGCCACCAGTCTGTATCTGCCTTGATACACATGCGAACTTCACCCGTTGCGGTCAAAGCCGGAGAAACAAAGCTGCCATCCTTATCTTCCGGTACAGAGAACATATAGGCATCGTTATAGTTCCAGTCGCCCACTGTATTGCCCAACACATACACATTCGGCTTGTAAAAACTCAAGGTATACTGATAATCCTCTCCATTCACTTCCGCCACCAGATACACAATATACCAGCCTCCTTTACTTACCTTGATATTATCGCCGCTGTCAGACAGTCCGGCTCCGGCATTATCCTTAAACTGCTGGATCTTGGAATAACCATTCCAATCCTGTTCAAACTTACCGAATTTGAACTCTGCGCCTGCATCAAAGTAAACCATGCTCCAGAATTCTCCAGCCAGTCCGTTCACGCTCACCATCGATTTCCACGTTGCCCAGGTTGTTCCGATACTGGAACCTACCAGATACATTTCCTCGGGAGGCGCTATCGTAGAGACCACTTCTCCCAGTTTCACTTGGCTGACTTTAACCACATTCGATACCGAACTGCCCAGTTCACTGCCGGTAATCAATGCTGTAAGCCGGAAATACACCGGAGTTACCGTACCAATATACGCATCTGACTCCGGATTTGCCTGCTTCCACAAATCCACTACAGCCGTGTTCAGCTCTGCAGGCTTCAACGCAATGGAAGTGGAAGTATAAGTTGTCGACAAGGTTTTGTAATTCGCTTCGGTTTCTTCTGTGGCATCCATAAAAGATTCATTCAGTGAAACCTGTACACTGTAAGTCGTAGCTGCCGTAAAGCCATAGGCAGGCTGCACACAATTCAAGACAATCGTATCCAGACCCGCTCCTAAATCATACACATTGTCCTCCGGAGACTCCAATACAAAAGTCTCTGCTTCATGTAATGTCGGATTATCATCTCGGTCTGTATTACAAGCCGTCAGTAACGGAAGTCCGCATCCGACTAACAACAAAATGGGAAATAATATCTTTTTCATGTTACTTGCTTCTAATAGATTAATAACCTTCGTTCTGGTGCATGTTCGTATTGTTGTTCAAGTCTGTAGCAGGAATCGGATAGACATTGTAAATGTCACTGACCGACTTGCCTTCTTTCACGCCCCCTTTCCAGTCCCACAAATACTTGTCGGTGGTAAAGCAGTCGAAACGCACCAAGTCACTGCGGCGACGGCCTTCCAGATAGAATTCACGCGACCATTCATCCAACAAATACATCTCGGTAATCTCGTTCAAGGCAGGCTGCTTGACACAACCGCGTTTCGCACGCAAAGTCTTGATATCTTCCCATGCCAGACTCTTTTGGTTCAAGCGATAGTTTGCTTCCGCACGGGTCAGATACGCTTCTGCCAATCGGAACAAAGGGATATCCGTATCCGGATATTCGGTATGGCTGGTAGAAGCTCCATCCGAACGGATGTTCTGCCATTTCACGACAGACAACCCACTCTGGAAACCGGTGATGGATTTCGGGTCCATTGTCCTGCGTCCGCCACCTGCACCCGAATAGAACATGGCACGGTCATCACCCGCTGCCTGAATCATATCCTGTGTCCGCACGCCATATTGTGCATCCCAAGCGTCGATGGCCTCATCATTGGCAAAGTCACTCTGCCCGGGTACTTCTACATCTTCTGGAATCATTGGCACTTCGCCTTCCTTAAAGAATTTATAGACCAATGCATTACGAGCAATCAGGCACGACCATCCGTTCGTGGTACCCATGTGTGGCATTCCACCCGTACGCGTGCCACAAATCAAATAGGTGGAACCACCATAGTTTCGGGTCTTCATACCGTCCTGACGAATGGGAAGAATGATTTCCTTCATGGCCTTTTCATTCTGGTCGTTGTCGGCCATGAACATCAGCTTGTAGTCATCGCACAATTCATAATATCCGCTATTGATCACTTTATCCGCATACGTCTTGGCGTCTTCATAATCTGCCGTACCGGTGTACACCTCTGCATTCAAGTAAACACGGGCCCTCAACAGCCAGTTGGCTGCTTTGTCTGCGCGTCCGAAAGGAGCCTGACCCGGTTCATACATGTCCGCTTCACATTCATCCAATTCTTTCTGGATATAGTCATACAAGTCCTTTCCTGTCATCTCTACCGGAAGTTCATTATCAAAATGTTCCTTGAAAGGTGCCTTTCCAAACAAGTCCAGGAAATAAGAATAGTGCAAGGCACGCAAGAAACGCACCTCCGCACGCTGGCGAAGGGATTCTTCATCCGTTTTATCGGCAATCTGGTCCAAGAAGAAATTCATCTGGGTAATGTCATAACCCAAACGCACATACACCCATTCCGTCCGCTGACTGGAAGAATTCCACGCAATGCTGGTAAACTGAGGAATATCCACGTTGTCCTGCCATACCCATACACATTCGTCGGTAGGCAATTCCTGGCAATTAAAGATGGTACGATAGAATCCGGACTCCCCTTCATCCTGTCCATCCAGGTCGGGAGTACCTGCCAGACCTTTCTGTCCTGTCAGACCCAGCAAGGCATACTGCTTGACAAAAGCCCCTTCTTGATCAAAACTGGAAGAGCTTTGCGGGTCAATGGAACTGATATTCAAGTCATTGATACACGATACATTTCCCAATGAAACGGCTACTATCAATGCCGCCGAAAATATATGTTTCAAATAGCTAGTTTTCATACGTCTTAATGTTTTCATAAATTAGAATTGTAAATTAACTCCCAGCAGGAACGTGAAGGCACGCGGATAAGGATTAGAGTCAATGCCACTCTGCACTTCCGGATCCAGTCCCTTGTACTTGGTGATAATAAACGGATTCTGAGCCGTTGCATACACGCGTCCGCCAATGCCTTTATAGGCCGAGGTCTTGAACAGGTTCTTGAACGAATACCCCAATGTAATGTTGTCACAACGCAGGAAAGAAGCATTCTGTACAAAATAGTCGCTCATGTAATAATCTCCTTTTCCTGTAAAGCCCAGAGCAATGGCTTCCGGGGTCGTATTCGAATACGCCGTATTGGAGAACAATCCCGAACTGCTCACGTTCGCTTTTCCTGCCAGGAAGTCGTAATACACATAGTTGTTCAGGCTGCTGCGCAAAGAAAAGCTGAAATCCCAGTCTTTATAAGTCATCTTCGAAGTGAGTCCCATCATAAAATCAGCTGCCGGTTTCTTATAGATATATTTATCAGAACTGTTGATGATACCATCTCCATTGCTGTCAACAAACATATTCTCAATCGGATTACCGTTTTCATCATACACCTGCTGGTACACATAGAAAGAGTTAGCCGCATAACCCACCTTATTGACTTGCACCTTCGTATTGTTACCACGGGATATGCTGTTACCCGTTTCTACGTAATAATCGGCATCATCCCCACCGGTCAGCTTGGTAATCTCATTATGATTCCAAGTAAAGTTATAGGTCACGTCCCACATAAAATCTTTCGTAACCACAGGTTTTACGTTAAAGGCAAATTCCACTCCATAATTTTTCAGCGATCCGATATTCTGCAACATTTGTGCATTGAAGTTCGTACCTACCGGAATCTTCACACTGTTCAACAGATCGTTTGTTTCACGGTAATAACCATCCACATTACCGCTGATACGTCCGTTGAAGAATCCGAAATCCAATCCGGCATTATAAGTGGTGGTCTGCTCCCACTTCAAGTTCGTATTGAAGGCATTGGCACGAGAAGTATGATAATATGTGTCTCCAAACGGATATTGTGCATAATCATCACTCACTACATACAGCGGCATATATGCAAAATCCGAAGTCACATCCTGTTGTCCGGTGATACCCCATCCCAACCGAAGCTTCAAATCAGACAGAAAATTAACATCTTTCAAGAAGTTTTCTTCCTTCATCTTCCAAGCCAGAGCCAAAGAGGGAAAAGTCCCCCAGCGGTTCCCATCGGCAAAACGTGAAGAGCCATCCCAGCGCATGGTAAAGGTGAACAGGTAACGGTCTAACAACGTATAGTTCAAACGTCCGAAATAAGAGACCAATGTATTACGGGTAGCATACGCCGTCTGTTCCTTCAATACAGCATCATGAATTTCCCCAGTATAAGGATCCACTCCATTCCCGATGGTAAATCCATTCCGGTGAAAATGCTGTTCCTCCCCACCGGCCATGATGTCAAAGGTATGTGCGCCCAATGTCTTGATATATTGCGCATATACGTTATACGACAAATTGTATTTGTATTCAGTCACAGCCGAAGTATTTCCATAATAGTTGTAAGAGAATGAATAAGGTGAATAAATGGTAGTCTGTGTACCATCTGCATATTCACCACCCAAGCTGGCATGCAAATGCAGGTCGGGCAAGAAATGGAATTTATAATCCACTTCTACATTACCTACGAAATCATTGCTGTTGGCACTGTCATCTTTCTGTTCCAAAGCTGCCACAGGATTCTGCGGCGTATTCTTATTCGCCGTATACCGCCAGTCCGGATCCGAAAAATCAGAAGTAGACTGTGCATTCTGATAATACCCTCCAAACACATCATACATGCTGTCACCGCCATATACCGGACGAGTAGGATCCATGGAAAGTGCACCTCCAATAGCAGCTCCGGCATCAGCATACCGATTCTTTCCATTCATGTATTTCGCCGTTACGTTCACCTTCAAATGGTCATCAAAGAAAGAAGGAGCCAGATTAACTGATGCGGTAAAACGCTGAAAATTAGAAGTTTTCAAAATACCATCATTATAACTGTATCCTAATGAAATGCGATACGGAAGATTCTTCAAACCTCCATTGATGGACACATGATGGTCTGTGCTGATGGCTGGACGAAATATCTCATCCTGCCAATCGGTATTAGCCGTACCTAGCGACGCCGGCAATTCATCGCCAAAAATCTGCTGAGCGTATGCCCGGTATTCGTCTCCATTCAGCACATCATATTTCTTCTGAATGGTGGATACGGAAACCGAACCGTTGTAGCTGACCTTCGGAGCCTGACCGCTCTTTCCTTTTTTCGTAGTAATAATGATGACACCGTTGGAAGCACGGGAACCATAGATGGCTGTAGCCGAAGCATCTTTCAGTACCGTAAACGTTTCAATATCTTCTGGGTTCACCAGAGAAAGCCCATTCGACATACCCTTGACACCGTTGTTATCGATGGCCAGCCCGTCAATTACAATCAACGGATCATTGCTGGCATTCAGGGAAGAGCCTCCACGGATACGGATCTGTGCACCTCCACCCGGAGTACCGTCATTGGAAATCACACTCACACCAGCTACCTTTCCAGTCAACATATCCTGTGCATTGGTAGTAATACCCTTACTCAGTTCATCTGGCTTGATGGCAGTAACAGAACCGGTAGCGTCATTCTTCTTCACCGAACCGTAACCGATAACCACCACATCATCCAATACTTCCGTATCATCCTGAAGCGTCACATTCATTGTAGCTGCAGCTGGAAGTTCCTGAGTTTTATAACCGATAAAGGAAATGACAATCACATCTCCCTTTTTTGCTTCCAAGGTAAAATTACCATCAAAATCCGTAATGGTTCCGTTCGTTGTTCCTTTCACCAGAATATTGGCTCCAATCACGCCCATTCCGGTATTATCTTTCACTACACCTTTAACGGTCAGTCCTTGTGCAAAAACTTGCACGGAAAGTAACATTCCAACTACCCATAATAGCAGGAATTTACTTACTACATTCCTCTTTATTTCCATATTATTAAATTAAAGTATTCCGTAAATTCTATGCTAATACCTATTGAAAACCACCACAATCATTACCCTATTATTATCCCACTTAGTTATTTAATTTCTTTAATTGAGATGGCATATCCACCTCCCACAGCAGCCTTCAGATTCAACTTCGTCTTGTTCGTGACTTTTTTCTTAGTGATAGTATAAGCTTGCGGATTCTTATCCCAGCTTGCATCTTTGGCATCTGCATAAATCACGGCTTCATACTTCTTTCCCGGTTCCAGAAAATCGAGAGTCAGTTTCGATTCATGACCGTTATACCCTGCAGTACATCCTACATACCAGTCGGTAGTACCTTTGGCACGACGGGCAATCGTCACATATTCTCCCGGTTCCGCTTCCAGATATTTAGTTTCATCCCAGTCGACAGCCACGTCTTTAATAAACTGGAAAGCATCCATAAAACGTTCATAATTTTCCGGTACATCAGCAGCCATCTGCAACGGGCTGTACATAGTAACATAAAGTGCCAGCTGACGTGCCAGGGTAGTACGTGCATGCGATTTGTTATTCGGATTCATTTTGCTACAGTCCGGTTCAAAAATACCCGGTGTATAATCCATCGGCCCACCAATCAAACGTGTAAACGGAAGAATAGTCGTATGGTTCACATTATTTCCGCCAAATGACTCGTATTCTGTACCACGTGCCGACTCATTACCAATCAGGTTCGGATAAGTACGACACAAGCCGGTCGGGCGAACAGCTTCATGAGCATTTACCATAATCTTATAATCAGCAGCTTTCTTCACGGCATACAGATAGTGGTTTACCATCCACTGTCCGTAGTGGTGTTCACCACGAGGAATAATGTCACCCACATAGCCGCTCTTCACTGAGTTATACCCATTGTCCACCATAAACTGGTATGCTTTATCCAAATGACGTTCGTAATTACGGACAGAGGCTGAAGTTTCATGATGCATCATCATTTCAATACCCTTACCAGCCGCATAACGATGAATTTCCTGTACATCAAAGTCTGGATAAGGAGTTACAAAGTCAAACACATAGTCTTTGCTCTTGCCAAACCAATCTTCCCAACCTTGGTTCCATCCTTCTACGAGTACCGCATTAAAACCATGTTTTGCCGCAAAATCGATGTAACGTTTCACATTAGCTGTATTGGCTGAGTGCTTACCATTCGGCTTGGTCTGTGAATAATCAGTCACCCCAAGTTTTACACTTGGCAACTCATCAGTATAAGCCCAAGTTCCTTTGTTGGTAATCATATCCCACCATACACCCACATATTTTACCGGATGAATCCAGGAAGTATCCTCAATTTTACACGGCTCATTCAGATTCAGCGTAATACGAGAGGCCAAAATGTTACGTGCATCATCACTGACAATAATCGTACGCCAAGGCGAGTTGCAAGGAGTTTGCATATAGCCTTTATCTCCTTTCGCGTCCGGAGTCAGCCATGATTCAAATATCATATTTTTATCATCCAAATTCAGGCTCATACAAGCATAGTCCACCAAAGCAGCTTCATGCAGATTAATATAAAGACCGTCATCCGTCTTCATCATCAAAGCTGTCTGTACTCCCGTAGGTGAAAACACGAACTGTGAAGAATTTTCCGTCACCGCCGTTTTCATTTTCTCACGAATCTCAGAGAGTCGTGAAGTCGTGTAGTCATATTCCTGCGTGTCATAATCTCCCGGAATCCAGAATGCCGTATGGTCACCGGTCATAGCAAATTGAGTATGTTCTTCCTTGATGACAAAATAATTCAAGTTAGGTTGCTGAGGGAACTCATAGCGGAATCCCAAGCCGTCATTAAACAAACGAAAACGAATCACTATGTAACGATTATTTTCCGGCTGATCAAGTATCACTTCCAATTCATTGTAATGATTGCGTATTTCACTTTCTTCACCCCATACCGGACGCCAGGTTTCATCAAAAGTAGAAGTATGTGTTTCTCTGACTTTAAAACCGGTCATCAGATTCATTTTCTCATCTACCCGTTCCTTGTCCTTACGTTCTGTCCATTCAAAGCCAATCCTTTTTTCCGGGTCTTCCCGTTTTAATTCCAGTCCCAAAGTACTGGGTTTTATCACAGACTTGTTCTTAAAAGTTAATTCATAAACAGGAGCACCCTTTTGGTTCAAGCTAAAGTCCATTACCAGATTTCCATCCGGTGAGGTCAATTTCTGTGCATTCGCCCACAATGCACAACAACACAAAGCTACAAAGGCAAAAGTTTTTCTTGTTTTCATAAGTTCTTCGTGGTATTAATATTGATTAGATTTTATGTTTTTCAATTACCGAGAGCAAAATTATGCGTCACTTTTTCATCTTATTTTCACAAAAAGGAAAATATAAATCAAACGAAATAGTAATCATCTTATAATAAGCCGATTAATTAGTTCCAAATAGTCTCAAAATAGAAATGCTTTAGAAGTTCAGAATGAGGTTTTCTCTTCCATCCAAGCAAAGTTTCCCGCTTAAATTCACATTTTTCCCGGTCAACACGTCAAGTGCATTTTCTCGTGGAAGGATTTCCTGGTAAGGAGTCAGGTCCAGTTCTTTTGAATCATCCGTTCCGTTCATAATAACTACCACCGATTTACCGTTAAACTCACGCTGATATACATACACCCCGTTTTGAATAGAATAATGTTTCAGGCTACCTTTACCTATCACCTGATTACCTTTTCTCCAATTCAGCAATTGACGAGTAAACTCAAATGATTCATTTTCCAGTTCCGTCCGTCCATTTTCTACAAAGCAGTTGCGCGTATCTCCTTGCCAGCCACCCGGAAAATCCTTACGCAAGTCTCCATCGCCCTTACCTTTATCACCGGTCATCAATATTTCCGTACCATAATAAATCTGCGGAGTGCCTCTGGTAGTGAGCAGAAATACCATGGCCTGCTTATAACGTTTCAGATTCTTCGCCATTTCATCTGTCTGTGCAAAGCGGGAAGTATCATGATTATCTAAAAAGGTCAGCAGATTCATCGGATTGGCATATACCAAATCCTGTGTCTGATAATCATAAAGCTTATACAATCCTCCTCCCCATTCACCGGTTTCTTCATCAAATGCCTGATTCATTAAAGCCTGCAAAGGAAAATCCATCACCGTAGGCAAGTTAGAATTCAGCGGAGCAGCCAGTTTACTGTCTTTTTGCCAATAAGAAACCAGCACATTACTGTTCAACCAGGTTTCTCCTACAATATTAAAATAAGGATATTCATCCAACACCTCTTTACACCACTGACTCATAAAATTAAAATCCGCGTAGGGATGTGTATCCTGTCGGATACCGTTAATGCCAGCATACTCAATCCACCAGATGCTGCTTTGTATCAGATAACGTGCCACATGTCGGTTACGCTGATTAAAGTCGGGCATTACAGAAGTAAACCATCCGTCAGTGGCAATCTTCTTTTCGAATGCACTGGCGTGAATATCCAGTACGCTGGCCGTTTTAAACGAGGTCTGAACGTAATTAGAGCGATAATTAAACCAATCTTTAGAAGGTTTGTCTCTAAACAGGTAATTTTCACTTCCGCAATGATTAAAAATCATATCCATCACTACTTTCAGATTTTTTTCATGCGCTTTCTCTACCAATGCACAGAAATCTTCATTACTTCCAAACCGTCTATCAACCTGATAATAGTCTGTAATGGCATATCCATGATAGGAACCGCTTTCCATATCATTTTCCTGAGTAGGATTCAGCCAGATTGCTGTTACTCCCAAATCGGCAATATAATCCAGATGATTCGATATACCTTGAATATCACCACCATGGCGTGCAAACGAATCAGCACGATCCATCTTTTTCTCACGCATACCATCTATCACGTCGTTTTCAGGATTACCGTTGGAAAAACGATCGGGCATAATCAGGTAAAGTACATCTTCTGAAGTAAAACCTTTTATATCTTCTCCTCTCCGAGCACGCGATTTCAGCTCATAAGGAATCTGCAATTTCTTTTTTCCGTGCTTCAACAGGATTTGAAAAGTCTGTGCCTTTGCTTCTGATAAATCAAGGTAAAGCAACAAATAATTCGGATTGCCCTGCCTAACCGCTTCTTTCAGATAAATACCTTCGCCCGATACGCTTACATCCGACAAAGCTAAATCCTCTCCATACAACAAAATTTGGAGTTCTGGATTTTTCATTCCTGCCCACCAGAAAGAAGGAGCCACTTTCTTTATCTCCATTGCCTGAGCAGTCTGTCCTCCTCCCCACGAGAAAAGGAATACAATCAATAAAATTAATGCATGTTTCATGATATTGAGGTTGAAATGTTTTTCAACGCAAAAGTAGATTCATGATAAAAGATTTCTTATCTTTGGAAATAAAATATAAACACATAAAAGAAGTAAACAAAAGGTTTACAACAAGTTAACAAGATTTGAAGTAACTAAAATATAAATGATATAACACCAGATATTCAACCTTAAAACTATGAGATCTATACTTTTCCTTATATTGTTTATTGCAGAAGGCTGGTTTATCTCCATTTCCGTACAAGGCTCCGAGCAACGAATCCTAGACCAATTAGATAAAGCAATTTCCCAGAAAGAAAAATTTAAAAACGACAGAGAAGCTGTCATATCTCAAATCAAACAAAGGCTGAACTATGCCACAGACAATACCGAACGCTATAAACTCTGCGGAGAACTGTTTAATTTGTATCTACATTATCAGGCTGACTCTGCCTGCCACTATATTCGTCGCAAGGAATACTACAATTCTCTCCAGCCTCAACCGGAGAGAGACATCGAAATCTCCATCAATCGGGCAGAAGTAAGAGGTGTCATGGGCATGTACAATGAGGCCTTGACAGAATTACAAACAATTCATCCTCACGAGCTATCTTCCCCCAACTTAGAATATTATTATTTCACCATAAGAGCCTGTTATGGATGGATGGCAGACAATACAGTAGACCCACACGTAAAACAAACGTATCTGAAAAAGACGGAACTGTATCGTGACTCCCTGTTGAAAATACTTCCTCAAGGAAGCGACCGTAGCATTGTATTGGCAGAAAAAATGATATTAAGCGGGCAGGCAGACCAGGCTATTCCTATCTTAAACAAAGTTCTTACTTCTCCTTTAGACATGCAGGAAAAAGCATACGCATACTATACCCTTTCATTGGCATACGAAGCCAAGAAAGACACAGACATGGAAATTTATTACCTTGCTCAGACAGCCCTCATTGACCTCAATGCATCGGTTCGTGAATACGCAGCCCTTCAAAAGCTTGCTCGTCTGGTGTACCAGCAAGGCGACCCGGAAAGAGCTTATAATTATGTAAGCTGCTCCATGAAAGACGCTGTAGCCTGCAATGCACGCTTACGTTTTTTAGAAGTCACAGAATTCTATCCCATCATCGATAAGGCTTATTCCGACAAAAAGGCACAGGAGAAACGGTTAGGAAGAATCCTGACTCTTAGCATTACCGGATTGGCTGTATGTCTCATCTTACTGGCCTTTTACCTATACCATGGACTAAGAAAACTTTCTCTCATGCGAAAGAATCTGTCGAAAAGCAACAAAGAATTAGTAGCTCTCAACCAGCAATTGCAGCAGACAGGGAAAATCAAAGAAGTATACATCGCCCGCTACTTGGACCGTTGTGTCAGCTACCTGGACAAACTGGAGCAATACAGACGCTCACTTGAAAAATTAGCTATGGCTTCCCGCATAGAGGATTTGTTTAAAGCTATCCGTTCGGCAGACTTTCTGCGTGAAGAACGTAAAAACTTCTATAATGAGTTTGATAAATCGTTTTTGGAACTATTCCCCAACTTCATCCATGATTTCAACAACCTGTTGAATGAAGATGGAAAAATAGAACCCAAAACCGGAGAAATCTTAAACACGGAGTTACGTATTTTCGCCTTAATTCGCCTGGGGGTAACCGATGCCAACCGAATTGCCCATTTTTTGGGATACTCATTAGCCACAGTATATAATTATAGAAGTAAAATCCGCAATAAGGCTAAAGATGATAAGGATAATTTTGAACAGGAGGTAATGAAATTATAATCCATATCTACTCAATAACCTTCTCAATAAGAATACTTTATAAATATCTAAAATAATCAAATGGCATATAGATATCTATATGCCATTTGATTATGATTTTTCCTATATTTTCCCCTTATCTTCCTGCACGAACAAGCAAAAAAGAACAACAAATCTTTTTATCTAAACAACACTTCTTTTTACTATAAAAATTACTATATATTTTCACTGTCATTTGATAATTAATTCATCAAACCTACACCGTGATTGCTGATTAGGTTTTATATGATCTTGCGGGCAATCACCAGGATAAGCATAGACTATTTGTACATATCTTACATTTTTACCGTCTGGTATATCCAAAAATATATCTTCTATAAAATTTCCAACTTTAAAAATTTCTTTATCAGAAAATTCTTTCTTTACAGATGTGCTATATTTTTTCCCATCAGAAGAAAGTTTGACTACTATATATTTAGGCTTATTTACTCCCATAGCATAATGAGTAAGGCAGCCAAGCCCTATTTTCTTGATATTTGTTTTCTTCCCAAGGTCAACAATGAAAGAAACATCATCCTTCGAATACCACTCTGTCCATTCAAAATCAGACTGTTTTTTACTACCTCTTATACCATTAGTAAGCACTTTATCAGCTGGATTTTCAGAGAAAATCTCCTTTCCAGTAGCAAGATTCCAATCAACATCCAATTTCAAAGTCTCACCTTTCTTTACTCCATTCTTGTATGTAGCACATCTTATCTGTGTACTTGAATCTACATACAAAGGTTCACGATATAACGAAGAAGAAGCGTCAGGCTCCATGCCATCTGTTGTATATCTAATTTCAACATCTGGACGCTCACAGTTTAAATCTACCTTTATTTTTCCATTCTCAGCCACAGCTTTATGCTGAATATTAAACATCGCTTCAGAGTAGTTAATACCCTTTGCACTAAGATGTAATAAGACATTATCAAGTCTGTCGACAAAGGAATTCCAATCCTTCAATTCTTTTTGACTCCATGCTACTTCTGCCAAAGCTACAAGTCGTGGAAATACCTGATAATATACATCATGAGGAATATTACAAAACTCGGTCCACATAGAAGCCTGAACTCCCATTAAAAGACTCTCATACTTCTTATCCCATCCAGACTGTACCGGTTCATACATATACACATCTTTAAGCGTGTTATTACCAAAATAAGTAAGCGGTTCAAACCATTGTGGCCCCTGATATCGGATAAGATAAAGCAAACGAGCGGGAGTCAAGACAAATCGGTGGCCCTGTGCTGCAGCTTTAAGTGCGGCATTCCCCATCCCCTGCCATCCGAAAATAATCACATCATCAGGTAAGGTACCATTTGTCAACTCATCCCATCCCATTACATTCTTTCCTTTACTTTTTACATAGGTGCTTATACGCCGCATGAAATAACTTTGTAATTCCTCAATATGTAGAATATTTTCTTCTTTCATACGTTGGGCGCACCGTGGACATTTCTTCCAATAATCTTTCCAAGCCTCATCTCCACCAATATGAATATATTTAGAAGGGAACAATACCGCAACTTCATCTATGACATCCTCAAGAAATTTAAACACCTTTTCATTACCAGCACAGAGAATGATACTACCAGAACCTTGTCCCATACCAGGTACCACTCCAATCTGTTTATCGACTGACGGACATGCCAATTCTGGATAAGCTGCTAAAGCAGCATTTGAATGTCCTGGCATATCAATTTCAGGTATTATTTCCACGTATCTCTGTTGTGCATAATTCACAATTTCCCTTATCTCTTCCTGAGTATAAAAGCCCCCTATAGGAGTCGGCTCACCCTTCACTGAGTTTCGTCTGTCAGGAAAAGCAAGATTATTTCTATTTACCCTCCATGCACCAACTGAAGTAAGTGCTGGATATTTCTTAATCTCAATACGCCATCCATTATCATCAGTCAGGTGCAGATGCAATTTATTGAGCTTCAACAACGACATGCAATCTATAATCTTAAACACATCCTCTTTAGGAAGGAAGTATCTCGATACATCAAGCATAAATCCTCTATACTCAAAACGAGGCTGGTCGGCAACCTCCATAAAAGGAATACAACTCTTATCTTCCGGAGAAGAAGAAAGGAACAAGGTCTGAAAAGCATAAAATAAACCAACTTCTGAACTGGCTTCTATTACAATGCCTTTTCTGGAAACAGAAAGCTTATATCCTTCCTCAGGCAGATTAGAATTGTTCTTCATGATTATATCACCTTCATCTACCTTTTCATCATTTCGATTGTAAATATGATATCTAACATCGTTAAAGAACAAGCCATTCAAAACTTTATAAATAGATAATATACTTTGTGCCTCGTTCAAATTAAAGGATGGATCTATAAAAACATTGATTGAATCAGCAATTTTAAGTTTCTCGCACCCCACATCAGCCATCAGTGGCTTTGGAACCACTGGTAAAGAAGACTGTGCCATGGCATTTTCCATGTTATACGACAATAGGAAAATGATTAAAGTTAATGCATATTTAAACAAACGCCTCATAACGACATAACCTTTATATATCAATTATTTACTTCTTTCCTCTTTTAGTATATTCATAAACTGCAATACTTTATCTTTATACTTACCTGCTACATTAGTAAACTCTTTACAATCTTTAGTTAAATGATAAAGTTGCGGTTCAGAATCATTACCAGATTCAATATCCGGTACCCATGGAATACCCTTAGGACCATTGTTAGGTTCAATATATTTCCAATCTTTGCTTCTTACAGACAATGTATGGTTATAAGATTGCTCTATTACCCATTCACGCCCAATCATATCTTTCCCCAATATAGCCTCAATGTAATTTTCACTGTCAGGTGCAGATTCTTTTGGCATACGTGAATTAATCAAAGTACCCAGTGATCTGAAAATATCAATCTGCGAAATCAAAGCATCTGAAGTTTTTCCTCCTTCAATAGCATCAGGCCAAGATACAATAAACGGAATTCTTGTTCCTCCTTCAAAAGCACTGTATTTATTGCCTCTCAATCCTCTCGTAGGAGAATGACCGTTAAGCAATTCTTCAGCTCTATCATCATATCCATCATCCAAAACTGAACCATTGTCACTTGACAAAATTATAAGTGTGTTCTCATAAAGACGCAATTTTTTTAATTCATTGACTACTTGTCCTACAGTCCAGTCAAACTGAACAATAGCATCGCCACGTAACCCCATAGAGTTTTTACCTCTAAACCGGTCATGAGGAAATCTCGGCACGTGCACATCATTGGTTGCCAAATACATAAAGAAGGGTATATCCTTATTATCTCTGATGAACTCTATGGCATGTGTTGAGATAGAATCAGCAATATTTTCGTCTTTCCATAAAGCCTTTCCCCCCCTTTCATATATCCAAATCTACTAATGCCATTCACAATAGCTTTATCATGTTCATGTGAAGGTTTTAAATTATATAGTAATTCCGGGTGGTCACATCCCAATGGCTCACCGAGAAATGGTTTTGAGTAACTAACTTCTATGGGAGAAGACGGATCATAGTTAGCCACCATACCATTTTCTATAAATACACACGGAACTCTATCAGCCGTGGCCGCCATAATGTATGAATAATCAAATCCCAAATCTCCCGGATGAGTTGATAAAGGAGCATTCCAGTCTTGTTTCCCGGTTTCTGCACCAAGACCAAGATGCCATTTTCCAATAACAGATGTCTTATAGCCGCTGTTCTTAAACATATCAGCTATCGTATATTGTCCTGGATTAATAATCATACCAGCATCACCTGCAGCAACGTCTGTTCCCTGCTTTCTCCAAGCATATTCACCAGTCAACAATGAATATCTTGAAGGAGTACTCGTTGCTGCTACCGCATGGGCATTATTAAATAATATTCCATTGCGTGCTAATTCATTAACAGCAGGAGTTGACACATTTTTCGCATCATAACATTCAAGGTCACCATATCCTAAATCGTCTGCATAAATTATAATAACATTAGGTTTGGACTTCGTCTGGGTATCCTGATTAGATGCCATAAGGGAATCGGCACATAAAACGACACCAATTCCTAACATACAATTCATTTTATTTATATACATATCAATACCATTTTTATTCAAAATCACTCTGCTGTTTTTCTACCTCTTTCAGTTTCAACCGATTCAGCTCTTGTTGCAATTTTTTAAATTCAGTCTCATAATCTATAGTATTATCTGATACAGACTCTTTTAATCTTCTCTTGTTTTCCAACAATGCAGATAGTTCCTCCTTATCAGCTATAATTTTATGTTTAGGAGTAACAGTCTTGATTATCACCTCAGCAGACAATGGAGTATGAATTCCTTCTAAAGCTACAGAGGCTTTTACCTTAATGTCACCCGAATGAGTATTAGCACGTACCAAAATAGGAGCAGTACCCCATTGTATTTCACGTGGATTAGTGAAAGTAGCCTTATCTGCAACCAGTTCGCCATTTCCTTCTATTTCAAAGTTGATATGATAATTATTCAAACGCTTAATATTACCATTATCATCAGCCACTGCAGCAATTACGGTAACAAGATCTGACCCATCAGCAGTAGTTTCCACATTCTCATTATCTATCCACATGACAAGTTTTGACGGACGACGTGTAGGCATCATCTTATGAGTAGCTACAACTTTCCCATCGATTAATCCTTCTGCAAGCAGATAAGAATCTTCATGTCTATTATCACGCGCTAACTTCTTATCAAACATCACATCCCACATATTTTCAAAGGTAATTACAGGAGATGGCATTCCTCCAACCACTTTTCCCTTTTTATATACCATTTGTTTTCCATCTTTACAATAAGTAAGACGTACTTCATCACAATTGCTGTAAACTGTTACATTCTTTGGAGAAAATGGTGTCATAGCATTGGCAATAAATACCATAGGACCATTCTCTGCTATCAGCTTCTCATTTTTTTCAGCCGGTCTCTGCGAGCAGAACATATAGTAAGAATATTTAGGTTGACGAAAAGCATCCATGATTCCACCATAGAATGGATCAGGATGGTAACCTCGCTGGTGGTCAAACGAGTGCCACAAACATCCACCCATATGCTGTCTTGAATTACGATATAACACATCATAACATGTATATTGGTAATCAGTCTTGGCATATCCTTGAGCTTGTACCAACATTGGCACTTCCCCCCATGCTCGATTTACACGACTGGGGGAATTATGAGAATTCCAGTCATCCACATTATCTCCCCATTCTCGTGTGAAATAAGAAATTTTTGAATTTATTGTTTCAGCACTCACAACCCCATCAGCACCATTAAGAGGATGAGTGAAATGAATAGGGAAATATTCACTTCCCCTGGCTGTAGCATCACAACCAGCATAACAATATGGATAAGGATATTCTTTATGAAGAATATCAACTACATTTTTGGCAAAATCCTCGGGATACCAGGTTTCATTCAAGATTGGTTCCCACATCCATACCGACGGATGATTTCTATCACGCCGAATCATATTGCGAATATCGTTGTAAACCCTTTGTGCAAAGATAGGTTCATCATTCCAAAACTGCCACCCCGGAGTATTGACAATAACGAAAAGCCCCAGTTCATCACAAGCATCCATAAACGCTGGATCTTGTGGATAGTGTGCATTACGAATTACCCGAAAGCCTGCATCACGTAATTTTTTAGCATCTCTCCAATGCAGACTGTTTGACAAAGCATTCCCTATAACAGCAAAATCCTGATGTCTGTTCGCACCAATCAGCGGATAAGGATAAGGCTTACCATTCAACCAAAAACCATCTTTACCCTTAAATTCAATACTCCTGATGCCAATACGCCGGCGATATCCGTCAACTACATTTCCTTCATTATCTTTTACTAAGATATGAAGCTGATACAGAGAGGGAGAATCAGGCTCCCATAGTTCTGGCTGGTTTACGTGAAGAACAAGTGAAGTTTGTCGAGCCTTTCCTTTACTCACAGAGAAGGATTGATCAGATTGTGCTACTAATTTATTTGACGGATCAAACAACTGATATTCAACTTTTCCAGAGAATGATTTTTCAGACAAATTCCGAATATGCGCATCCAACTTAACCTCTGCAGACTGGGTAGAAACATGGTTAAATGAAACAAATAGTCCACCACCAGCCGTTTCATTTTCATAATTCGGATCCGTAATGAACACATCATTATGTGCAATAAGCCAACAGTCTCTATAAATCCCTCCAAAATAAGCAAAGTCCAACATATCCTGTTGCTTTCCTGGAGGATAAGACGGATCGTCACTATTATCGGCACATACTGCTATCACATTGTCTTCCCCATAATTCATATAACTTGTAATATTCGCAATAACAGGTAAGAAACCTCCAAAATGCTCTTTTACAAGCTTACCATTAATCCACACCTTTGACTTTCCCATAATGGCTTCAAAATGGAGAAAAAGTTCTTTACCTTTCCAACTCTCTTCAGGTGTAAAATGTTTCCGATACCAAACTTCACCTTGATAGTTTACACAACCACTGGCTTCGGTAGGAAGGTTTTCTATTCCGTTAGGAAGAGATACAAGTGACCATTCTTTATCATCATAGTCTAATTTCTCAGCTCCTTCTATTTTACCTTTATAAAATCGCCAGGCTGGATTCATGTTATAAACAGTTCTTCCTGTATTTTCCAATTGATAGAAACCTGCTGTCGAATATTCTGGCTGATGAGAATAAGCCATCAAGGGGAAAATACTTAACAAGCTAAATATCAATAGACAAGCTAAACTCTTTGATAATAAAAGATATTTTTTCATACCATGAATTTAAAATTATACAATATCATTATCAGAATATTAAGATACACACTATAGTTCATCAGGATATGGTAAAACCATACCAGTAGATTTTAATGAAGGTCTTTGTGCATCTCGCTCCCTCAGATAATCAGATAATTCCTTGCAAAGCTGTTTTACTATCTCCGGCTTTTCTGCAGCCAAATCATTTTGCTCAGATATATCTTCCTTTATATTATATAATCTGACTTTACCATTCTGCCAATGATAAATCAAATGATAATCTCCTTTCAAAATAGAAGAATATGCTCCATACCCTTCTTCAATATCCTGTGTCTCTCCCCATAGATTTGGGAAATGCCACACAATAGATTTATTTTCCGACACATTCTCTACATTTTTCAGGCACTTCACAAAGCTCACACCATCAATCTTCTGAATCGTCTTATATTCATTAATACCAGCCATTTCGATAATAGTAGGATAAAAATCTTCTATCATAATTTTCTCGGAACAGATACTATTAGGTGTTGTCACATGCGGCCAGTAAACCATCATAGGTTCTCTTACTCCCCCCATAAATGAAGAGCCCTTACCCGCACGCGCCGGATAATTCGGATCCCTATTAGGTACACCTTCTCTGCAATGCTCCAGTGCTTGTCCACCATTATCAGACATAAACAATATAATTGTATTTTGGGCAAGCTTAGGATTTGACTGCACATAATCCAATATATCACCGAGACTTTTATCCATTCCTTCTACAAGAGCTGCATATTTTGCTTCTTTCTCACCTAAGCACCTTTTAAGCTGTTCATCATACTTACCTCTATACTTATCACTAAATCTTTTATCATCCTCTATAGGTGTATGTACCGCATAATGTGACATATAAAGATAAAAAGGTAGATTTTCTTCTACAGCTTTTTTCATTTCTTTTATGGCCTCTATGGTTAAAGCTTCCGTCAAAAAAATGTCTTGCCCATGATACTTTTCCAGACCTTTTACTGCAAACATAGAACCCTCTCCAAAGTTCTTTGTTCCCAAATAACTTCCCGGTGCACCATTAGCTCCTCCGGCTATATTTACATCGAAACCCATATTGGATGGATCAGCTCCCGGTGTTGTTCTTGCTCCGAAATGCGCTTTTCCACAATGTATGGTTTTATATCCATTATTCTTCAGGACCTGAGGAAGAGAAGTTATGGCTGTAGAGTGGTTTATAACTCCATTCATATTTTCAGGCTGTATACCATTATAATTCCACTCTGGGAGTTCTATCACATCACTTGTTTGATCCGTTTTCTGATCCAGTTCAAGTGTCCAGTTTGTCACCCTGTGTCTGGAAGCATTCATTCCAGACATAAGACTACACCTGGTCGGTGATGAAATAGCACATGCATAAGCTTGCGTAAATTTCACGCCAAGTTTAGCAAGCCGCTCCATATTAGGCGTATTATAACGATGATTTAACGCTGAAACTTCACCATTATTAAACGGAACAGAGGTATCTTGCCACCCCATATCATCTACTAAAAACATAATAATGTTAGGTCTGTCCGTTTGAGCCATACCCATATTTACGCCGAATATACTACACGCTACTGCTGATATAATGTTTGATTTCATATATAATAACACTACTGTCCAATAAAAGTTGGCTAATCGGTCTTTGAAATTATTGAAATACAGT
>ERZ779673.111-NODE-111-length-40548-cov-2.544440_pt1 | contig 40548 bp, 34 predicted proteins | sample MGYA00511956_ERZ779673 | MGnify/ENA primary metagenome ERZ779673 (study PRJEB29588, sample SAMEA2152065) | human gut metagenome | biome: human gut; feature: human-associated habitat; material: faeces | place: Denmark | collected 2008/2010 ... | reverse complement strand
TCATTATTTGTTTAGCTTATCTAATTTAATTATTTATTTTAATTAATTATTTATTTATTTTTATATCAATTTATATAAACATTAAATTATTTTTTTTATTATTCTTTTTCTTCTGCTTTTCTGTAAATGGTTTCGGGATCCATAAACATCATTCTTCCAAGTTCCATAAGATGGCCATAACGATTATTACCATTATTTAAGTCTTTAATATCGGTAAGTTTAGGGCGTTTGTATGAATTGTTATAGGGCGCATGTTCGGGCAAAATTATTTCTTCAAAAAGGCCTTGCGCGTCATGAAAGTCAAGAGGAGCGCCTGAGTTAAAGTTAAAGGATATATCCATTTTGCCAAGTTCGGCTTTTTTATTTGGGTTTTTAACAACGGCGTCGATAAGATTGTAAGTATGCAGATGCAAATATGTTTTAATATTTTCATTGCCACGCTGGTTGTGGCTGGCTACTTCCGTTTTGTATAGATTATTTCCGTTTTTATCTTTGCCAGAAGCAAATGTTGTTTCTTTTGAAACCATATCAAGGCGCGCCAGTTGAATAGGGTAGTTCCCTTCGGGGTCGCAGATATAAAAAAGCGAAAAGTCGCACGCGTCACTGCCTGTATAGTCTTGATAAACCGTGCAAAAATACCCGTGTTCTTCGCCAATAGGGTTGCCTTTAACGTCGGATAGTTCATAAAGCCGTTTTTCAACCTTAATTTGCTTGCCATTGTCGTCATTTTTGGTGAATCTGTAAACGATGTTTTCGCCATCTTTATTTTTTACGGGTGTTTTGTGTGCCATCATAAGTGCGCGGGCATATTTTTCGTTAAAGCACAGGCTTGACTGGTTGGCACGTTCGGTTGAAAATTTCAAAATATGTGGAATGGTGCGCGCGTTTGGCGTAGTGGCGTTAAGGTTTTTATCAAAAAATCTAAACCCGTCAAAAAACAGGTCATTTTTTGCAGAATCTTCATCAGTAAGCGCGTTAAAATTTTCAAGAAAGCCCAAAACCTTAAGGTGGTCTGGGATGTCTTCAAAGCCTTTCTCGCGCCCTAAAAATCTGTCGGTGTTAATGTTAATCTGTTGGCCAAAAATGCTGGTAGTGGTTAAAATTGAGCGCGAATTTAAAAGCTTTGTTATAATCTCGGTAAGTTTTTCGTCATACGTTTTCTTGCCCGAATCAACTTCACTATCGCTTAAAACCGCATTGTTAAGCTTTTCTAAAAACGGAAGTTGCTGAAATACTGGCGTAAACATAAGCGCCGTAATAAACCAGCGAGTATCATTGTCAAGGCGGCCATTGTTCATCGCGATTTCAAAAATCTGCTTGCGAAACTTGCGCGAGTTTTTATATTCTTGGCGAGAATTAAAATCATATTCTGCCTGTGGATTTTTGCTTGTAAGGGTGCACTTGCGCGCCACGTCCTCTTTTAATTCGTCAAAAAGGCAGTTTGAAAAGTCGGTAAGCGATGGATAGCAGTCTTTATAGTCTTCAAACAGGTCCATAAGCGCGCTTTGGGCACGCAGCGTGTTGATGCTTGCGTTATATAAATTAGCGTCAGTGATATTTTCAGCATAAAGCTTTGCAATCTCTTTTGAAAACCCCTTGCAATAACTAAACGTGCTGACGCTTGCCACCTCGCGTGTTGGCGCCGCCGCACAAACCGCCTTCACCAGCGCCTGAAACTTAGCGTTTTTATAAAAATTACTATCAACAATTTTATCTCGCTTTTTCTTTTCCTTTGCCATATTAACCTCGTGTTTATTATAGACTAGTGACTTGTCTTTGTCAACATAAGGCTACAAACGAACTGACAGACGCTTATATTTTTCATTATAAAAACAATTACAATAAATATATTATGTTGAACACAAGGCGCGAATTTTGTCGAATTAAAAATTTTTCTGTTAATTGGTTGGCTTCTTGCTTTAAGTATGCTAAATTATAAGTGTAAAACATAACAAGTTTAAGTATCCGCAGCCGAAATCGTCAAGATGAAATACTGAGAATGGCGGTGTTTTGATGCGGGTAATATTACATAAATATGGCAGGAAGGGAAGAAGAGGCGAGAGAGGGTGAATGGTGACACCTTGATCTGTCCGCAGACATCACAGGGCTTTCCCCGCATCTAAGATATTATTTTTTTATTAATGAAAATTTTAACTATAAAAAAGGAACAATACATTAAGTTTGTATTGTTCCTTACTTTTTATTTTGCTTGTTTTAAGGGAAATCGTATTTATGTGGGAGGTATGCAAAATCAGGATTTAAACGAATTTAATCGCAAAGTAAACGAATTTAATCGGGAATTAAGCGAATTAAGAATCTGGGTTATTTGTAAAAAATTCTATCTTTTCAGTTGGAACACTTGCTCTTACTGTGATTGTAAATCGGATTGCTTTTGTTTCCCCATCAAAGTCATATTGTTCTTTTTTTACAACAACATCTGAGTTCCCAGTGCTGTTAACCTTTACAACAACTTCTCCAAAGCGAATATATTCATAATCAACTTCACTATAAAAATTAATTGTGAAAGTTAAATATTCATTTTTTAAGAAATAAACAATCCCTTCATTTGATCTTCCAACACACTTGTTTTGAATCAACTCGGGAGTATCAATAGAACCATGTTGTGAGATATTTTCAGCTCCATTCATTTCAATTGTATCAACAATTCGAGAGCTTTTTCCTGTAACCATATCCATCGTTTTCAAAAGTTCAAGCGCGTTTGTTGAAACAACATAATGATCATATTCAAAATTATAATTATAATATTTATCAAATTCAATCTCAACGTATGAGCCATCTGCGCTTCTTTGTGCTTGTGTTCCAGCAAGATCAAAAGTTAAAGCATCATAAAAGGTTTTATAATTTTCATCTGCATATTTTAGGAAATCAATTTTAAGTTTAGGAAGTTTCGTTCCTGTGAAATCTGAGAACTTGATAACGCCTTGAATATAATCATAACCTGAGGTTTTGGCACGAATTTCGCCATTCACTGAAAGAGTAAATAAATCTTTATTCATTGAAACCTTATCCCAGTCATGAACAAAATCAATTATATATTCTTCTTTAACTTCGTCATGAATTGTAATTGTGTTATTTTGTGAAAATCTGATTGTGTGTTTATAACCGTATTTTTGGTTTTCTTCATCAATAATCTTTTCAACTTTCTCATTATAACCAATGTTTGTATAGCCGTCATTATTCAAAATACGAACACTATTTTGTTTATGAATTGCAAAATCATATGCACCGACCGTATAAACTGAAACTGTAATCGGCGTATCATAGTTTATTTGAGCAGATGAGCTTCCAATGTTTTCAACCGCCTGTTTAAACTCTGTAAAATTCATTTTTCCTTTTTCAAGTCCAAATAAATCATATCTGTCAATTTCAACCATAATTCTGTCATGATAGCTTGGATACATCGCGCGTTCAACTGCAAGACGAATGTTTGCAACTTTTGGTGCAACAGCCCCAGTAAATGTGATTGCAAAATCTTCGGTTGGTTTGAAAGTTGCTTTATAGGCATATTCGCCTTCTTCTTCTGTAATAGTGAGCTCTTCACCATTGCTTAAAACTTTCAAAGTTCCAAGGTTGTAGCCTTCTTCAATAAAAAATCTAATTTCAGCAACTTCACCCTTCCCCAAGAATTTTCCTTTACTATCTGAACCATAGCCACCAGTTATATTTTGAACTGTCACTTCTGAAACATGCGAAGGAAGAGCATCAACAGTGAAATAAAAATATTTTGGTGCATTTCCCCCACAAGCCGTAAACAAAGCAAGTATAGGCGCAAAAACAAAGAGCGTTAATATCGCAATCTTTAAAAATGTTTTCTTTTTTACCATTTTTCCCTCCTTTTCTGCTGTTAGTATATCATATTAAAAAGCCACTTGTAAAATAATTATCATATCTAACTAAATGAACAATACAAATGGCGATAAGTCCAAACAACTTAAACTAAAAGGGCAACACAAATAAGTCCAAACAACTTAAACTTAAACAGCAACACAAATAAGCCCAAACAACTTAAACTTAAAGAACAACACAAATAAGTCCAAACAACTCTTAAACTTAAAGAACAACCTGATATTGATAGTGAAATTTTGTTTTAAAACAAAAAGAACGCCGTTGGTGTTCTTGCGTGCCTAAAAAAAAGAGCAATCTAAACTCGCGGGTTCGGATTGCTCCCTAATGGCAGGGCGTATGGTTTTTGAATACGGAGAGGTTGTTTACATGTTTAGTCTAACCAAATTTATTCTAGTCTTTGTTTTTCTACAAAACCTAATAAGTACAAAAATGCAGGTGCAGGTATTTTATATATACTTTTATTCCCATAGCTAAATTTACCATAATCATTAGGACGCTTTGTTATTACTAAACCAAGATATTTATTATTACCTTCAGTAATTATAGCGTCTGTTTCTAAGATTTTTGATTGATCGCGATATTTCACTTCTATTAAAATTGAAGGGAATTTAAAAGATTTTACAACAATATCAATTTCTTTACCCTTTTTATATCCTCTGGAATAACCGATAGTTGTACTATCATTATAATAAAAAGCTTTTATATGTTTATAGACTGCGGTTTCAGCAATAATTCCTAATTCTTCAAGATCATTAGTTATATCATCCTTCATAAGAATAGTATTACGCATAGTGGCATCCAATATCAATAAATTAAGCATTTTAAACATATTTTTATTAAATATGCTCAATATACTGTCATATAATTAAAAAATTGTATAAACAGTAAGCAATTGATTAAAACGTTATCTGCAATATATAATTTTTAACTAAATATACAATTATTATTTGTGAATTATGTTATCCTTTCATTTAATATTTGCAAGTTTTAGCGTTTGTTTTTTTGTCGATGCAATATATTTTAAGTTGATTTTTATCTTGCAGTTATTTATGACTATATTTGTATGGTTGCCATTCGTTTTAGGTGATATATGAATTTTATTATTGTTGTTGATTTTAGATTATAAATATTTTTATTAAAAATATAAGAAGCACAGTTACAAAAAAAGTCGAAATAGTTGTTTTTCTTGGGTTTTATGATATAATAAAAATGAGGACAAATGAAATGCAAAATATTTTAACTAAGTATTGTATTGAAGATAATGATAATGGGCTGTTATTGATTGATATGCCAACAGGGAGCGGTAAAACATACAATATTATAGAATTTATCTTTAATAATTTTGACAAAATTAAAAGAAAAGTTTTCTTCATTACACCATTAAAAAAGAATCTAACATACGACAAGTTAATGGAGCGATTTAAAAAAGAAAATCGTTTAGAAGAATTTGAAAAATCTGTATTATATATCAAAAGTAATTTAGATACAATTATTGATAATTTTTTTACCGTTTATGATTTTATGCCGGATAAAATTAAATATGATAAGGCAACTAAACATATAAAAGTGTTAATAGAAATCATAAAATCTAGGACGGCTGCTGATTTTAAAACAGAGGCTCAAAATAGTTTAAGAGAAGATTGGGAGCCTGAATTTAGGTCAATAGTGGAAAATTATGTTCTTTTTAATATAGATGGAAGCAAAAGGAATTATGAGCAAAGATTAAAATTTATTTATGAAGATGCTTCCTGGATAAATCTTCTGTATCCAGCATCTATGACAGACAAAGCCAAAGTAATTTTTATGACTGTCGACAAATTTTTATCAATGAATTCAACGATTGTTAGACCGTCTTATACAATAATAAGTGATGACATAATTAAGAATTCATTAATATTTATTGATGAGTTTGATTCCGCAAAAGAAAATATGTTGAATAGCATCATACAAAATGCGTTAAATACCAAAATTGCTCTATTAGATTTATATCATGCTATATACGCGGGCTTAACGGTATGTGATTTTACTAAAAAATTAATGACTCCAAGTCAATATAATATAAATAAAAAAGATAAATCTTATAATTTTTTTAACCCAGATGAAATAGTTGACCAAATCAGAGAAAATGCTGAGAAAATAAAAGATAAATATAACTTGCAGTTTTTGCATAAGCTAGAGAGCAATGTAAAAGATAATGCTTATTTTATGTTTCAAGATCATAGGTTTATAAGTGTATTACCCAACCAAAATTCATATTTATTATTAAATACTTGTAAAGCCGATAAAATTAACAAAATTATACCATCAAAATCATCTACCACAGAGTTTGAATTAAAAGATCTCTTATTTGATTTAAAAAATTTTATAACATTCTTCCAAATCGGTGTTGGATTTATTGCAAACAATTATAGACAATTAAAAATAGAGTCAAAAGAAGATAAAAACATAATATCATATGATGCTTGTGTAAAAACAGTTTTATCGGAGTTTAGTATTGAAGGGAGATTTTTAAATTATTTAACCAAGAATATAGTTAGAAAAAAGAAAAACAAAAACATAACAAGCAGTCCATTATCGGACGACTTGGATTTCTCATGCAATGAAAAAGGTTTTAGATATTACACTATATTAGATAGTGATGTATATGATACTCAGTCAAAAATTCAATATGTAGCAATTGATGACACTCCTGAAAAAATACTTTTAAGTGTTTGCAATAATGCTAAAGTTATAGGTGTTTCAGCATCTTCAACTTTGCGAACAGTTACTGGTAATTTTGATATTAACTATTTAGAAGTTAGATTAGGTAGATTATTTAAACATTTAACAAAAGAAGAAAGAATATATTTAAAGGATAAGTTTGAAAAACAGACATGTTTTTATGAAAAAATAGAATTAAAAACCAAATCTATTTTAGTAAATGAATTAAATTGCGAAGAAATAATAAATTCATTTGACAGCGATATTTCACAAGCAATATGGGAATTGTTTTCAAGGATTGAAAAACCCTATGATAAATGTAGATATTTAAAACTGTTTTTATGTATGAAATATTTTATAGAAGACAATAATCAAAAATCATTTTTATTTTTAACTAATAAATTATTACGGGACAATGATAAAACATTTGATTTTATAGAAGCAAAACGCATATTTAATTTGTTAACACAAAAACAAAATATATCTGCGGAAATTTGTGCATTATTTGGCGATATTGAAACGTACGAACAAAAGAAAATTGAAATAGAAAAGAAACTAACGAGTGGTCAGAAAGTCATGGTTGTATCCTCATACCAAACATTAGGGGCTGGACAAAATATCCAATATAGAATACCTAAACATTATGTTGAAGCCGTAGATTATATTGCAATAAATGACCTAGAGTATTCTGATAAAGAAAAAGACTTTGATTCGATTTATTTAGATAAACCTACGAATATATTTGTGAATATGAATAATGATTTGTTAAACGAAGAACAATTTATCAAATTCATTTATCAAGTAAAAATGCTTGAAGAAAGTGGAGATGTAAAAGAAGATGTCGCTTATAGATATATAAAAGATGGGTTTGAATTCTATAACAAACTAAAAAAGACGAACTTTAAAACACCAGAAAACTCGTTGAGTTTAAAATTGCATTCTGCAAAAATTATACAACAGGCTATAGGAAGAATCTGTAGAACAAAAAACAAATCCCCCCATATTCATATTTATTATGATGAACAGTTAAAAACAGAATTGGGTGGTGTTCAAAAATCTTATAAAAATATTTTAATTAATCCTGAATTTAAACTATTCTTAAATGAAATCAATAATAATATAGTTGACAACAACATTACAGCTTACGAAAATGCAGCCAATGTTGTTAGGAATGAAAGCTCAAAATACATATCAAAACTTATGAATTTCAAGAATGATAATATTGGCAAATGGGAAAAATTAAGAGAAATAGTTTTAAAAAATCCAACAACAGACATACCGACCGATGCCATTGGAATTTATCTTCAATTACCAAACATTACTAATCAATATAGTTTTGATGTTGTTAACAAAAAAATCTCTTTTTCTAAAACCATTGGTGAAATAATAAATCAAGAAAATTCAGGGTTAAATAATATGTTGTTGGTACCGGGTGTGTATAAGTATTTTGAAGAAATTGGTTATGCAACTTCTTTTAAAAAAGCAAAGTACATGTTGACACCAGATATGTTTTCAAGAATTTATAAAGGTGCTTTGGGTGAAGCTGTTGGTGAGTTCATATTAAGAAATAGAAATATACAACTTGAAAGGATTCGAGATGTAACTCGATATGAAAAATTTGATTTTTATGTTAAAAATACATATATAGATTTTAAAAATTTCTCAGGATATATGGACTTGCAAAGGAATGTCGAGGTGGAGAAAATTAAAAATAAACTAAAAGAGTGTAATGGAAAAAATGCTGTAATAATTAATATTTTGAAGCCAAAAGATATAAATCCAGAAATGTATATAGATAATATTGATGGAAATGTTTTAATAATTCCATATTTATATGACATTGAAAAACAAGAATTCAATAACAAAGCATTAATATTACTAAAAAATTTAATTGATTTATAAACTTTATTTAAAATTAAGCAACAAAAAAGTCGCGATTAACTCGTGACTTTTTTTAGACAGTTTAATTAAATATTCAACTATTTTCAATGACTGCTCCGGTTTCTTATATGAAAAGGCTGATATTCCTAGCAATTATCCCAGTTTTGTACTTTGTTATATATTCTTTTACATATTCTTGTTTTGCCACCAAATCAAAAGACTTATATTCAACATTATAAGGATTTTCCAAATATATTTCAATATTTTGGTCTTCAATAAAGATTTTCTTCACCAAGTAATACGCAAAATTTATGCCACTAAGTGTAAGTGATTTTTGAAAGAATTTCCTAATATGTGCTTTTGTGTATCTAATATTATCCTTATTATTTTCCAAATATATAATCGCTTTTAGTTCATTTATTCTATTTTCTAACACTTCAATTTTATCGTTGGTTGTTTCAGTGTGTATTTCATTTTCAACAGCTTTAACTAAATTATTCAAAGGTGTCTCACATCTTTGTTTTTCATATTCGCTAGATTTTACCAAATTTATGTTCTTCTTTTGTTTATTTTTATTTAATAAAGTCATGGCGACAATTTCAATATTTGTTTCATCTAAAAAAAGAAGTTAAATAATCTTCTAAAACATCTTTTCTATATGTTATTGTGTCGCAAGTATGATGTATCCGTCTTTGAGAACATTTGTAATATCTATGAACTTTGTTGCCTTTTGAAGTTCCACTATCTGCAAAATATACACTGCCACAATTTTTACAAAATATCTTGCCTTTATAGTGATATGGTTCTAAATCACTTTTCCCATATCTATTCAATTCCAAAATTTTATTTGCTTTTTCATATATTGCTTTGTCTATAATTGGTGGATAAATATCACAATAATATTAACCATTGCACAAATACATACCTTTGTAATATTCTTGCTTTTAAATATAATACACATGTTTTTCGTTAAATTTTTGATTACTTTTATACAATACTTTTTTCTTGTTTAATTTTTGGCAATGTCTTTGCCAATAGTTCCCAAAGAATATTCTTTAAAAATATATTTAACTATTTTCGCTTCTTCTTCATTCACTTCAAGTTTATGATTCATATTATTATATCTATAAGGACGAACTCCGCCTTGATAATTACCTTTAAGCCTTGTTTTTCGCACACCTCGTTTAACTTTTTGAGATAATTCGGCAGAGTAGTATTGATTAAGTCCTTCAAGCAAACTCTCTAAAATAATTCCCTCAGGAGTGTAAGGAATATTTTCCATAGCTGAAATTACACTAATACCTTTACCTCTCAAACTTTTCTTGTGAATAACCGACTCGTATTTATTTCTACTAAATCTATCAAATTTATACACCAAAACACAGTCTCATTTCTTATTGTTGCTATTCTTTAACATTTTCTTAAAGTTGGGTCGGTTGTCTGTCGTTCCAGAAATTGCTCTATCTATGTAATTCCCTACAATTATAATGTCATGCTTTTCATGCATGCTCATTACAAACTCTTAGCTGTCCTTCAATACTTTGTTCCGTTTGGTTGTCGCAAGAATATCTTGCATAAATTACTGCATTCTTCATTTACTATTTCTCCTTATATAATATTTATGTGTAAAAAACCTAAGGTAATTATATAATAAAGAGAATTTATGTTGTATAATACCATGATAATAAAATCGTTTTATATATTGCATTTTTTATAAAAATTTGATACTATGTAAATGAAGCATGTGTTTATTGAATTTCCCTTGTGTATCGCAAGGTTTTTGAGTTAAGTTATAACAAAATTACTGCTTAACCACTTAACTACTTATAATTATTATTATCTAGTTCGCAATAATAGAATAAGCATGTGCTTTGCCAGTTTTAAGGAATTATTTTATATGATATATAATGTTGAGCAATGTAAATTATTAGCAAAAAATTTACAAGTTAAACCAGCCTTTCTTTTTTCTTGTCTACATTTATCTAAAAACAAAAACAATTATAAAATAATAAAAATTCCAAAGAAAAATGGAACTTTTAGAACAATTGTTGAGCCTCCTAAAGAAATAAAAATAATTCAGAGAAAATAGTTGATTATTTAAGAAAGTTTCAAAATGAAAAATATTGTGCGTATGGATTTGTGAAAGCAAAAAACAATGTCAAAAATGCACAACTACATATAAATAAACGATATGTTTTTAAAACTGATTTAAAAGATTTTTTTATAAGCATAAAAGCAGGAAGAATACATAATATGTTTCTAGCAAAGCCTTTTGAATTCTGCAAAGTGGACGCAACAGTTCTGACTAATCTTCTTTGTTTTCAAAATGCACTAGCCCAAGGATTTCCTTCATCTCCATATATATCAAACATTATAGCTAGACGATTAGATAATGCAATGCTCAAACTTTCTAAAAAATATAAATGTAATTATTCTCGTTATGCGGATGATATGATATTATCAAGCAATATGGATATTTTTTCTAATCAATTTAATTGTGAATTAAGAGAAATTATTACAAATGAAATGTTTATAATAAACGAAAATAAAACAAAATTAATCAATTCAAAGTCAAGGCAAATTGTAACAGGAATAATAGTAAATAAAAAAACTAATTTAAAGAGAGAATATTATAGAGAACTCAGACAAAAATTATATACTTGGAAGAAATATGGAATAGACAAATGTTGTGAAATAAATAATAAAAATGAAGAAAAACTTAATAAATATGTTTTAGGCAAATTAGCATATTATAAAGCAGTCGTTGGTGCTGATAATGATTGTTATTTACGACTATGTGATGCTTACAACTTCGCAACTAATTCAGAACATTTTAAAGTACCAATAAAATATAAACTAAATAATGCTAGATATATATTGAAAAGTGGAAATATTAAGCCTGCTGGCAATTCGGCTTCAGATGTTCTAGAAGAATTTTTGAAAATATTATGTAGACGAAATGGAGTTACAAAAGATATAAATAATAAGAGCATAGAAAATTCCACAATCGATCCATTAAAAGACATATTAAAATCAAAATCAGTTATTACTACAATTCAAGCTAAAGAAATAGAAATGCTTAATACAATTCGTATTATATGTAATCATAATAAGACACAAACTCCAACTCGCCAAGATGTTGAAATACTAATAGCCGGAATTGATAAATTAATAAAAGAATTAAATTAGTTTATAGTTATAGTTCAGGTAATATTTCTCCTTATATATTTGCTTTTGTTGTGTCTATCGTAGCATAGTTTTCGTATAAATCAACGAAAAAGAATAAAACATTGTCTTTGAACTCTTTGTGAAAATAAAAAAAAGACCGGGTTTCTAAACCCAGTCTTGTAAAATAAAAATATTTATGTTTAGTTGTTTAAGCAATAATTTTTTCCATTTACATCTGCAACCAAATTCTGCTACGATAGGGCGGACGAACGGAAAAGATAAATAGGAATTAACAATTTATTAAGTTTGATGTATATGAAATTTTATATATTTTTTCAATAATTTTCACACATTTGTCTTTATTTCTTTTTTCTTTTGTCGTATATTCTCCATATAGTTTATATAAACAATTTAGGACATCGATGCTAAAATAACTAAAATTGGTATTGTTTTGAGCTTGATAGAGAAAAGTTTTAAAAATGAAGCTATCGTATTGTTTTATCGGTGTTAGAATTTTAAGCAATTCAAGTAAAGAATGCATATACATAAAATCATTATTTTTTAAAAATAGTAATTTATTTAATAAATTGTACTTTTCAAAAAAGTATATGTTCTCTTTTGCCTTAAGCATCAAACTTTCTGATGCTTTTTTACAATGTTTCAAAATACATTTTAATACAATAATAAGTCTTCTTGATTGGTCTAATTTTAATGGGTTTTTACATTCATTATTGTATATGAAACAACTCTCAATTAAATCAAATAATACCATCACTATGTTAATCTCATTATCACATTGTTGTTTTAAAATGGAGACAACTTCTTTTTTATAATATCCATATAAAACATAGTAATAAATAAATCTGCTTAAATACTTTTCTAGAATTTTAGAAGTAAAACAATTTTTGTGGTGCTGATAAAACTTTACAAATGATTTTTTACAAGACTTTTCAATGATGCAATAATCGGACATGTTAAAAAACAAATTATCTTCAGCCAGCCATGGATATTGATTAAGTAAGTTAAAAATTTGTGTTTGTGCAAATGGTTTGTCAAAATTCAAGCATCCATAATACAATTCTAATTCGGATAACTTCAACATTTTATTGTCGTTTGTTTTGCAAATTTTAATTAAGTCTTTTAACCATACAGGACGGTTATTTAATTTAAGTAAATAATTCATTAATATGTAAATGGATAAAGTTTGGTTGTTCTCGAAATGTTCTTGCCATAATTTTGAATATTCATTTTTTTCATTTACACAAGTCATTCTGTTTGAGGCTGGAATTTTTGCAAGAATGATTAATTTATCAATTATCCATTCATCAATAACAAATGTTTCACGAATAAATCTTAAAAATGAATTTGTTATATATTCATCTTGCAAGTCAAAATGTGCTTTGAATACATTTAAAATCTGTTCATTCTGACTTTTATTTTCTGATTTGTTGTTTATGGCTAACGCCTCTAAAATTGTGGGTATGAAATCCTGTCTTAATTTATAATTTTGTAAAATGTCTATAAACATTTCCTTGTTATTATTTGCATAAGTAAATAATGTACTACGAATAGAGTGAATGTCAGATGATACAAAATTTCCATTTTTATCTACTGTGGTAGAAAAGTGTTCTTTTTTATCAGTCCTATTATTAGTTAAAATTTTTATCCACTGTTGTTTGCTTAACTTTTTATCATTTATGCATGATACAACTGTACGACATTCGGAAACGCCCTCTTTGTAATCTAATGGATACATTTCAGGTTTTATAAAACGCCTTTTAAGAAATAAGAGAAAATCTTTTGTTGCGATGTTTAATTTTTCAAAATTTAAACTACTTAATAAAAGTTTCTGTTCTTCACCAAAAAATGCACAGTATATACCGATTTTTCTTTGCTTTAATCTTTCCTTTGCGAAATCTATCCAATTAGGGACTCTATAGTTTATTATCTCATTCTCCAAAGATTTGAATCGCTTGCTCGTGATTTTTTCATTAAAAGTTGATATGCAGTTAGAAATTAAATGTATTCTATTCCTTGTAAGATGAAAATTTTGTTTGGTTATGAACTTCGTGTCTATGATAAAGTTTAATATTTTATAACCATTTTTTAATGTTGGAATAATATTTAGTGCACAATCTATAACATAATTGATTTTACTATTCAAATATTTTTTAAGTGTTTCAAAATCAACGAACTGTAATGTATAATGAAAGCAATCCTTTAACCAGTCCAATTTTTCATATAAATGTATACAATTAGTATCATAGAAATATTGTAATCCGTATGTATCTTTTGAATTACAGAAACAATTATATATTTTATTATTAATTACGGAAGCATATTTTTTTAATGTTATTGGAATTTTATTTGCTTCAATCAACTCAATCATGTGATTTGGTTTATCAATATCTATAACGACTTCTATATAGTCTAACAGTCTTTCAGGGGATTTAGAGTCTAATTCATCTATAGAATGATATTCAAACAAATTAGGGTTTTCTCTAATAATACTAATTTTTTTATCAAATAATTTTTGAGATGATTCGAAATCATCAATTTGATGTACAAGTCTTGATAATCTCTCCATATTGTTATGGTTTTTATTTATTAGTTTTAAATATTCATTTTCAAATTTTTCATTATTACTTAGTACGGTTACCAAGATCGATACATATTGATTGAAATCATAGTCAGATAAATCTTTGTCATAAAGTTTATTGTCAATTATAGTTTCAACTATGTATGGTTTATTACAAGATAATTGATATATGTATTTTTTGCCATAAAAACGACTATTTATAATTTTATAAAATAAATCCACTTGTTGTTTAGATTTGTAGTTGAAAGCTGTGAATTCACTCAATGCAAGTTTTTTAAACAAAAAACATATATGATTATTAAATAATATTTCATCTAATATATGACAAAATTGATCTTCTTCATTTTTTAATATTTCCAAAAATTGTTTTACAATATCTAAATTTTCGATTGGTGATTTATTATATAGATAAATTAAATTGTTTATTTTACATCCGCTTTTATACTTTATATATAGTCCGCTGGCAAGTAAATAGTCATATAAGCACTGATGACTAAATCTAATTTTGTAATTATTTGTTTTTTCGAATATGCCAACTTCTATCATTTTATTTAATGTTTCTTTTGAGTATTTTAATTCAATTTCATTTTCGGCAACAAATAATTGATTTTTTGATTTTTGTTGTTGTACCACATATTCTTCAATTCTTTTTGCTTCATCTTCACAATTATACAATTTTAGTTGTTGGTGTTTTTGATTAAAAAATTCTTTAATTAAGTCTGCTTGTGTACAAATATTATCAATTTTGTTGGAAAGTTCGTTAAATATTTTTATATTTCCGATAGTTTTTAATAAAGCTTTTGTATGATCCTGAATTTTAGAAAAATTATTTCCTAATATTTCTTTTAGTTTTATATCACTTATTTTGTTTACACAAATTTCTTTTAGATTTGCATCTTTACTATCATATTTTTTAAATATGTTTCTTACTTCTTCTAAATCCACAGTTCTTGTAACTAAAACAATTGAAATATTTTCTATCCCTGAAAGATTTTGTATTAATTGATAAAAAATAGTTAAAGCATTTCCTGAGTGGTGAGAATTCCATCTAATTGCATCAAATTGTTCTATTATTAAAACCATTTTATTTTTTGTAGATTTCATTGCAATAAGAGAATCAATAGAGATATTAAATCCTAAAGACTTTGAATATTGGGATAATGTTCCCTCAGGATAGTTTTCGTCAAGATTTAGTGGTAGGTATTCGATATTTTCATTTTCTAAGTAATTGCAAAAATCTCCGATAATTGCACTCTTGCCAGTATTTGCATCACCATGAAGCACAATATATTTTTTATCTAGATTATCTTTTAAAGCCTGTAATTCATCACGATTGATGAATTTGGAATTTATATAATTTCTTTGGATATTCTTTTTAAATATATCACATCTTTCTTTTATTAAAGAAGAATAATCAACGTCTCCAAAATATAATTCACGTATTGCCCTATATTGCTCATTTGTTTTTAATAAATCTAAGATATTTTCATCGCAATAAGGAATCAATTCAATGCCTTTACTTTTTAATTTTAACACTGCATCTTCATATTTCATTGAGTTGTTGATTTTTTTATTGCAATATAAAATTACTTTAGTTAATCTATTTTCATAATACTTTATAATTTTACCAATAGAATCTACAATATCATCATAATTAACTTGGTTTGTGAAAAATTTGGCTTGAAAACTTATTTTGTCTTTACCATATTCAATTGGTTCTACTTCAATGCCAGCTTGATTTGAAAGTTGATTTAATGTTATGTTAGGGTTGTTTAATTCTTTTATTTTAAAAATCATTCTTGCCATACTTTCGAATTCATTATGACAGCTATTACCAAATTTTTCTTGAAATTTATTCCAATTAATTGATGACATATAAACTCCTTTCATTTGTTTGATGTTTTATATTTAATAGAATCTATTTAATATAAGTATACAACATTGTTGGCAATTTTCAACACTAAAAATTGTATTTATAATAAAAAAGCTCAGATTCCTGAGCCTAGATGATTTTTAAGATAATGGATAAATTACAAAAAGAACATCAAATAAAAAATACCCAACCAAACAAAGTGTTCAGTTGGGTACAAAATGGCGGAGAGTTAGGGATTCGAACCCCAGGTAGCTTTCACTACGACGGTTTTCAAGACCGCTGCTTTCGACCGCTCAGCCAACTCTCCATATTCAGTTTGATGTTCACCTGTCAGCATAATGAAATATACGGTGCGCGGGATAAATTTTGTGCGTTGCGACATTACTATGCGTTGGGCATCAGGGCTATACGCTGTTTTATTTTGCGCGTTAGGACGACGACATATGCAAAACCTGCGCGAGGTGTACGACGATAGAGTATCATATTTCTTGCAAAATTGCAAGAGTTTTTAACAAGTTTTTAAAATTTGTTAATAACCCAATTTGAAAACGATACGCCACAAAAATAATCTTTTAACCCGTTTATTTATTTTTATATGATTTATCTCTATTATTGTGAACTTATAATGGCCTGCAAAAATTATAAAAAGGTTTTTGTTAATGTGGCGTGAGGGGTAGCAAGTTACGCATACAACAAAAGCGATTATCTTTGGTGCATTGTTTAGGGAAGGAACGCAAGGTTGTTACCTAACTTTAAAATAGGCAAAAGCGAGGGGCTATTTAGCGTATTCAAGGTGGCGGGGGCTATTATTGTTTCTGTGGGCGAAAAAAATCAAAAAGTGGGTAAAATTGTTTGCCAAGGGTAAAGTAAGTGTGGTAAAATCAGTTTGTAGAAAATAGTAGTTTTTTGACGAATGGCGAATATTTATGCGCCACGCGTTAGAAAATATAATCAGTGGAGAATGACATGGTAGAAAAAACAAACCAAACTACTGACGAACTTAGCGTTAACGCTTCAAACGCTAAAACTGCTAAGTCGGCTGCAAAAGGGAAAACGAGGGCGAAGACCGCTAAATCAGGCGCTAAGGCTGGGGCAAAAACCAGCGCCGCTAAGTCAAAAGCCGCCGCAGATAAGGCAAGCGCAAGCAAGCCAACCGTCGGTAGCAAGGCGCAAACGGGAACGGGCGCCCGCAGGGGGAGGCCTCCAAAAGCCGTTGCTGCATCTGCTGATGATGATAAATTAACGGCCAATGTGGGTCTTAGCGAGGCTGATAAAGTCAATGCCGAAGCCGCAAAGACGCAGGCAAATGCCGAAAAAATTGACGCAAATGCCGAAAACGGGATCGCGACTTTGCCTTTAACGGATGAGTCTAAGCCAGTAGCAGCGGGCGAGGTTGATGTTAACGCGTCAAGCGAGGAGTCGCGCGTTGTAAGCAGTGCGCCAAACGCCGAAGTCGCCGAGCCAAAAAGAAAGAAATCAGCCGCCGAAATAACAATGTTTTGGGTAAGTATCGGGCTTTGCGTTTTGATGCTGCCTTTGCTTTTGATGAATATTATAATGATATTTAAGGCAATCATAAAACCAAATGAAGTTCCATCAATTTTTGGATATAGACCATTTATAGTTAAAAGCGACTCAATGTATCCACAAATTAAAAAAGACGATTTAATATTCTCAAAGGTTGTAGATACGTCAACCTTAAAAGTTGGCGACGTAATTACATTCCGTGAGTATGAAGATGACGGAAAAACTTTAGGTATTGTTGTTACCCACAAAATTAAGCAAGTTTTAGTAGAAACGGCGGAAGGTGATCATAAGGGAGAAACAATGTTCCAAACTTATGGTATTAATAACTTTAAATATAACCCCGATGGTAGCATTGTAAAGGATTCTCAGGGAAATCCTGAATACGAATATGATGAAAGAGTTGTTTATGCATCTCAAGTGCAAGGAAAATACACGTCTAAAATAAGTGGCTTTGGTGGCTTTATCTATTGGATGCAAGGCACTTGGGGCTTGATCGTTTGTATTGGTATTCCTCTTGTTGCATTTATTGTTTATGAATTCATTAAACGTAATGAAGAGATGAAGATTCAGCGCGCGTCTAATGCAAGCGCAAATAACGAACTTGAAGAACTGCGAAAGAAACTCGCCGACCTTGAAAAGAAAGACTAATTAAGGTTTTATTTCGGTTTCAACATACAAGCCAAGTGTATGTGGGAATATAGGCGTAAGGCTAGCTTTGCGCCAAAGCTACGGTTAAAGGGCGTGCAATTTGTTGCCCTTTAAACAATCGCTTGTGTTTTATGTAGCTACAAACACAAGCAACAAGAAAAATAAAAGGAGAAAAACAAAATGAAAAAGAGAAATTGGTTAATGACAATTGCTTTTGCAGTTTTGTCTTTAACAATTATTTCAACTTGCGTTATCGGCTCAACTTACGCTAAATTCGTAAGTAAAGTTGGTGGTAATGGTAGTGTTCAGGCAGCAGGCTTTATGCTTACTGATGGTGGCGCTCTTAATTTCAAAGACACCAAAGTTATTGGGCCTGATGGGGGTTCTGGTGACACTGCAGCAACCATTAAGTACTATTCACAAGTTGCAACTATCTTAATGTTTGCCGAAGATGCTGAAGATGCTGAAGGTACTAACGCTTTCACTACAGCTAACTGGACAGCATTAAGAAGTTTCTATAACGACAACTTTGATGCTATTGCCACCTATTTTGGCTATGGCACTGCTGCAGAAGGTAAAGTTGATGGCGGAACAACCGCTAATGGAACTGCCCTTACTGGTGCTAAATTGGGCGACACTGAGGCTTTGTCAGCAAGAGGCTTAATTAAGGTTTCTTCTGGTGAAGGCACAATCCAAAGCCAATTTAAAACCGCACTAGAGGGTGCAGGTTTAACTGTTACTGAAGATGGAAAAGCGTTGAAAGTTACAGCTATGGGCGCTGACGTTGCTGATGTTGTTTCAGTTACGGTTACGTCAAACATTAAATGGACAACCTTAACATATGACACAAGCAAAGCAAATAACTTGTTTGATACTTATGTTGGTTATATTGTTGCCCAATTACAACTCACTGAAAACGCTGTTGGTAATGTAGACGTTCTTACTCTGGGTGAGAAAAAACTTACTCTTGCTAAGACTGATGCCGGAAAGTCAACTATGCAACTTTCAATCGGCATCACTGCTGAACAAGATACCACTATTGGTGCTTAATTTAATATCAGTTAAATTAAGATAAACACATTTAAAAACACGGATTGTCACTTGGCGATGCCCGTGTTTTTTTCTTGCCAATTTTCAACTTTAAACTTTAACAATGGGATTGCCACGTCACTACGTTCCTCGCAATGACAAGGGGGCGGAGGCGTACGCTTGTAATGATAATTGCGGTAGTGGTTGGGTAATTTGTGGCAAAGTGGTGGTTGGATAATTTGGAGATTTGGGATGTTTGTGGTAGAATAGGGGTATGGATAATTTTGGTGAGTATAAGTATTTGCTGGGCGAGACGATTTTGTTGTATCAGCTGATGGAAAGTGATTTAAGGTGGATATTTGCGGGGCTGTCAGTAGGCGACGTTATTAAAAACAAGAAAGAGATTGACGAAACAAGCAAGGGGTTGGGCGAGATGGTAAGGCGGCTTAAAGAGTTGGACAAACCGCGCAAGCAGCACTTTTTTAGCCTTGATGCCTATGATATGCTTTTTACATTGGCGCGCGAGAGAAACTATTTTTGCCATAATTGTGCGCTTGAATTTGCGTATATCCCGCATTTTGAGGGTTCGGTGGAGTTTAAGCGGGCGTTTGTGCGCCTAAGGCAGGCTCATACCGCGATAGTAAGCATTCAGCGCCAAACCGAGCAAATTCGCACTCAGATTTTAAATGATAAGAAATAAAGCCGCGCTGGGCTTGTAAAAAAAATAAGAAAATGGCAAAAAATGTTTTAATAATTTAAATGATTGTGATAAAATGATAGCAGGACAATGGCGTCCTGCTAATTATTTTGCGAAAATTACTCATACTAATTATGGGGTATAATCAATTTTTGGGAAAAGTTGATACGGCGACCTTTAATTCACACAAAAGGATACAATGGATAATAACAAATTCAAAAATTCGTTAACGGGAGCACCGATTATTGACAAGCCTAGGTTAGGCTTTGGTCGCAAGCGCGTTATTGACGGTAACGGTAAGGTAATTGGCTCGGTTTCGGGAAACAAGATTTTTGATTTGAATGGCCGACTTTGGGGACGTATCGTTACCCGCGACGAGGCCTCGGGTTTTAACAAAAACGAAATTGTTGACCGCGGCACCGTTATTGCAACGGTTGACGCTAAGCGCAACATTTATCGCAAAAAGGCGGCGAGTGCGCAGACGTCGGCCGAGTTTGTTGGAACTATCAAGACCAATAAAACGACCACGGTTTTGCTTCCGCTTTTGGTTGCGCTGCTGCTTGTTACAGCGGTAACCAGCGTGGTGCTTGGAAAGATTATTAAAGACAACAGCGAGCCAGACTATCTTAAACGCGCGCCAGTTATTGACGTTTTAAGTCAGGTAGGAGAGCGCAGTTGGAAGCAATACAGCAAGCTTGCCATCTTTAAATCAAGCCAGTATGACAATAAACGTATCGCGCCTGGCGACAAGGGAACGTACGTGTTTATCATCAAAAATGAAGACACGCACGCGATTAATTATTCAGTGACCCTTGCCTCAGACGATAAATACGGCTGGCCGATGGTGTATAAACTTACGGACGACACGCGCGCAAGGTATTTTATCGGCGAGCGTGGCACGGCTGACACAACCTATGTTCAGCTTGGCAAGAATGGCAAATCTACTATTCAATTGATGCTTGACCCAGGGGCGACGCAAGCGCTTGTGTTGCACTGGTGGTGGAACCCGAATATCAGCGACGAAAAAGACACTAATATTGGAAGTCATCAATATGAATATAAGCTTGACCTTACCGTTTCGGCCGAGTTTGTTGGATAAAAAGACATACTTAAAAAAGGAAAGATATGGAAACAACGCAACTTGAAATGCAATCGATACAAGACCTGCCTAAAAAGCCGAAAAAATCGGCGAAAGAGGTGTGGGGAATTGTCGGCACTGTGGTTAAATGGGTGCTGATTGGCTTGTGCGCGCTTTTGCTGGTTTCAAACGTTGTTTGTATGATAAAAATGAAAAATGGCAACCCTGTGCCTACTTTTTTGGGCGTGGGGTCGGCTAAGGTTGTAACACGAAGTATGGAGCCCACTATTATGGTTGGCGACGTAGTTGTAATTGCGCACAAATCAAGCTATAAAGTTGGCGACGTTATAACATTTATTGACACCGATGGTAAGCCCGTAACTCACCGCATAATCGAAATCACCAACGATGGAAAGTATGCAACAAAAGGCGACTATATTGGCAATTCTGCTGACGCCAACTTTAAAGACGATAACGAGATTGTTGGAAAAGTTATTGCAACATTGCCTAAATTTGGTTACTTTTTGGATTTTTTAAAGTCGGGCTGGGGTATCGCACTTTTGGTTATCGTTGCTATAATTCTTGTTGAGTTACCCGCACTTATTGACTTTATTCGTAAGTCGATAGAAAAAAATAAACTTACAAAACAGATAAACGCGCTTAACGCGTCGGGCGAGGGAAGCGCCGAGTTAAGCGGTGTGACGGCTGACGGCGCTAACGTTGACGCAAAACGCGGCGAGGCAAATAACGCTGGTACGGTAGACGGCGAGGCTAATAATGCTGGTACGGTAGACGGCGAGGATATTGACCCGAAAGTCATTAGCGATGAGGCGCTTGGGAACAAGGCTGACGGCGAGCAAGAGTAGCCGCCCAAAAATTCAATATCTGGCTGCAAAAATTAATAAGGATAAAGCAATTTGAAAAAGAAACTTAACAAACATACTGCACGTATCATAGTTTTGTTCGTTCTGCTTGCGATGGTCATAACGGCGAGTGTTGCCACAACCAACGCTAGATTTTTAACCCTTATTTCATCTGATAGTAGTGCGCGCGGGGCTAAATGGTATGTGGTTGTTAATGATGTTGACCTTTTTACGGGGCAGTCGTTTAAGATAGATATCGGCACCACGGCTGACAGTGACTCGCGCATAAAAGACGGGGTGATCGCGCCGCTAAGCAAGGGCAGTTTTGAGATCAACATCGATTGCTCTAAGGGAGAGGTGGCCGTTAATTGGGATATTTCGATAGCCGCCGCAGATGGCAGCACAGAGTACCCGCCGCTTAATTTTGCGATTGGCGGGCAAAAAATAACCGTGGGGTCGGGCAAGGCAACGGGTTCAATTGCGCGCGATGAGGAAAACCCAAACAACCAAAAAGCCACCATAACCGTTTATTGGGAGTGGCCTGCTGACGAAAGCACCAACGAAACGCACCTTGCTAACAAGGCCTATTCTTATATCGCAACTGTCAGCGTAACCCAAGCGTAAGGTTACGCTGCCTTTTTTGCTAAAAATAATAGACCTGTGTATTAGTTTAAAATTTTAAAAAATGTGGGAGAGAGTTTATGAATACTGAAACGAAAGTGATCAAGCAAGACAAGGTTGAAAAGATTTTGTTTTGGACGATGATTGTGTCGGTTGTGACGTTTGTTGCGGCGCTTATCATCTATGTTGTGGCCAATTGGGGCGGAATGTTTAGCGATTTTGCTGAGACTTTGTCGTATTGCATTGTTAAAAATCCATATACGGGCGAGTATGGCAACCCTGCTATACACTCGATTTATCCGCCGTTCGCGTTTTTGCCATTCTATCTGTTTGCACTTATTTGTAAGCCAGCGCTGGTTAGTTATATCAATGGCGAGATGACGCTGTCTCAGTTGTCAACCAACCCCGCGTTTGTTATCAGCTTTTTGCTTTTCTTTATGATTTGTATGGCAATTGTGTTGCTTTTAGTTGCGAAAATGTCTAAGTTTAAAGGCAAAAAATTAGCCTACTTGTTAGTCTGTACGTTTTGTTTTGCGCCATTTGCGTACTGCTTGTTTAGGGGCAACAATATAATTTTTGCGTGCTTGTTGGTTATGATGTTTTTCGCTTTTACTAACAGCGACAAAAAGTGGCTTAGAGAAATCGCCAACCTTTGCTTAGCGGGCGCGGTGGCGGTTAAGATTTATCCCGCGCTGTTACTGCTTTTCTTTATTAAAGACCGCAGATTTTTAGACTTAGTTAAAACCTTGATTTATGCGGCTATCCTTATATTCATTCCGTTTTTACTTATTGACGGCGGGTTTGCTAACATCAAAGAAATTTGGGCGAATTTTTCAAGATTTAACAGTGGCGAGGGGCGCGATGCTGCGTGGACTAATATAGGGTTTGATGGGCTTGCGTCAAAAATTGCAACGCTGTTGCATTTACCTATCGTGCATTCACTGCTTAGCAAGCTTTTGCGGTTTGGCAGTATTATCGTTACCATCGTGGCGCTTTGCTTGTCTAAAAACACCAAACATAAAATGCAGCCAGTTTTGATAACGCTTTTAACTTATGAATTGTTTCAGGGCGTATCGTATGCTTACACGCTGACCTTTTTGATAATCCCAATCACGATTTATCTTGTTGAATTTGAGAATTTGACCAAGACCAATAAATACTTTTATGGTATATGTTTTGGCCTTATCGCCTTTCCGCTTATGGCTGGCATCAGTTTCTTCTTTATCGCCCAACTAAGCGCCGTTTGCCTGCTTGTTAAGGGCTATATCGACCTGTTTAGCGATTTTAAAACAAGGGTCAAAGAAAAGAAACAGCCCGTACCAATCGCCGCCACAGACCCCAAACAAGAGCTTCCAGCATAACAAAAATTAGTTTAGGAGGGAGAGATAAAGTAAGCTGGTTTATTTCAGTTAAACTTATAAATTGATTTGTTTAAGTTATAGATAATATAGATTAAAAAGTTTAATTTTTAAAGAAAATAGTAAATTTTCAGCACGCAAAAAGCCTTGGAATTAACCAAGGCTTTTTGCTGGATAAAACAAAATGAGTTTTTAGCTTGTTAAGAGTGGGAAAAGTTCTTAACAGCCTTTATAGGATTTTTCCTTTTTTCAGTAATAAGTAACTCAAACTTAATTACAAGCGCATTGTAACACTCGGACGCGTTGTTGTCAATAGGATTTTGTGAAATTGTTGGCAAGAATGTTAAATTTTTGTGCAACTTGTCTAAATTCTTGGTTGTTATAAAAACATAAATGATATCGTTTTTGTTTGACACGCTGATGGTTTTTTGGCATAATAATATCAAGGAGGGAAGATATGAAAAATAAAGGACTTATTTGGGGCGCAATTGCAAGCTTATTTTCGCTTTTGCTTATTTTGCCACTTTGCTTAGGTTCATGGGTTTATTATGTTGGTAATAATGTAAGTGAAGAGTCACTTGGCTTATTTGCAGATTGGTCAAACGCTGAAAACGCATTTAAAGTGTTAGACAAAACATTTCCAACATTCTGGGCAAAATTTGTTGGCATTTTGGCTATCATTGCTCTTGTTGCTGGCGTGCTTTTTGTTTTGCTTTATGTTCTTGATTTAACAAAAGTAACAAAACCTGGCAAAACCGATTTGCTTAAAAAGGTTTTAGGCGCGGTTATGATCATTTGCGCGGTTGCGGCTGTTGTTGCGATTTTGGTTTTCAATGGTAATGCAAAATACACAACTCCAGTAACCAACACTGTAACAGGTTACAAAGCATTGTTCTCACCATGGCTTATCCCAATTTTTGCTGCACTTGGCGGCGCTACTGCTATGCTTAGTGCTTGTGGCAAAAAAACTTCAAAGAAAAGAAAATAATTAACAAAAAATTAACCCCTTTAAGACTTAGCCTTAAAGGGGCTTTTTTATTGAATTTAATATTTTGTTTTTAATAAAATATCAATTATTTAATACATAAATATTTAATTAAAGTAATCAACTAACTTTAAAAAGAAAAATATATTTAATTATACAAGTAATTATTTAATTAAATTAAACTATCTTTCGTTATGTTATGCAATATTTAACTACTTAATTTTTAATTGCTTTAAAATTATTTCGGCGATTTTTCGTTGACCAAGTTCGTTTGGGTGGATACCGTCGTCACAATAAAAGTCAAGATAGTTGCGGCAGTATAACAGTTTGCTGCGGATGTCGATAAAAGAGCATTTTTTGGCCTGCGCACACTTGATGACGATTGAATTAAAATACTCTTGATGGCGATAAAGGTTCTCAATGTCGCCATGTAAAAAGGTAAGTATTCGGTTTGGGTCGGCCTGTTTTGAAATAATCCCGTCAAAAAAGCGCTTACTGTCGATCGGGGCGATAGAGGTTAAGCACACGCGCACTCCGGCTGCTTGCAGCCTGTCAATAGTATTAAGCAAAAGGCGTTCAAACTCTTTTGGTGGTGTTTTTGGCTGATGGTCAAATTTGGGGTTTTTGGCAACGGTTGGCCAATCATAGTCGCTATCGTTTCCGCCAAGGCTTAAGATCACAACATTGTCATCAGCGGGGTTAAGGTCGTTTAAAAATTTATCAATATCCCCGCGAGACACGAGGCGTGAAAGGGTTTGACCAAAGGTAGAATGGTTAGTTATCTTTACGCCAAGCGCGTTTTCAATAATGCTAACGGCGGGGCACTCAGCCACCTGTCGTCTCCCCTTGCTGGTGACAACGCCCTTGGTTATCGAGTCGCCAAAAACCGTGATTTTGGTGTTTTTGTTTATTTCCATTTCGTTACTTCCTTATAAAAAGTATGCCAAACGTGTATGGGCCGCAGTGGCTTGACACTGTGCAACCTGCGCGGGTTTCGTGAATGTTTTCAAAGCCGCGTTCGGTTAAAGCGGCGCGCGCAACGCTTACCATCTCGTCGGTGGCGGTGGTGTAAGTGATAAAGGCGTGCTTGGTGTCAACTTCTCCCGAGGCTGCAATTATATCCGCGCAATATTTTTTGATGACTTTGTCAAGCTTGCCAAGGTATTTTTTATTGACGCGAAGCGATCCATCGGCTACCGACAACTGTGGTTTAAGCGACAAAAGGTTGGCACCCAAAAGCGTGATGGCTGAGCATCTGCCGCCCTTATACATATAGTCAAGCCTGTCAAGCACGAAGCTTGCTTGCGTGTTTTTAACGGTCGTTTCCATCTCGGCCAAAATCTCGTCTACGGTTGCGCCGCTAGCGGCCATTTCACTTGCTTTGATGGCTTGAAGGGCGATGCCTGTTGACAGCGACAGCGAGTTAACAATATACACGCCTCCGACGTCTTTTGCGGCTTCTTTGGCGTTGTTGATAGCGCTGCTGAACCCACTTGAAATCGAAAAGTGAATGATGGCGTCGGCATCCTCTTCCTTTAAAACGCGTTCAAAAAAGGCCTTGTATTGGTCATAGTTGATGGCGCTGGTTTTAGGCAACACCTTGTTTTGCTTAACGAACGCAAACACGTCCTCGTTGGTTATTATGCCGTCAAAATATTCTTTTTCGCCAAGGATAATAGTGAATGGCACGGTTTTAATATTATATTGATTTAAAAGTTCTTGTGGGCAGTCAATGGTAGACTCTGCGGTAATAATTATTTTCATAAATTCCCTCTTATTATTTAAATTAAAAACCAGAATGCTTATGCGCTTAGAATTTTTTAATTTGCGCAGCAGGGCAAATAAAGATTGCCCGTTTGGTTTTCATTGTTAGTATACTCACTGGCGTGGTGGTTGACTACCTAAATGGCATCATTTTGCGCTACTGTTAAATTTTTTAAAGTAGAGTTGTGTAAAATCAACTCTACTTACAGTAGACCTGCCCAGAAATACTAACAAAAATGCTTGCAAATTTAATTTTTAAGCGCTATAATTATTGTATGGAAAACTTGAATAACGTGATAGCAGAAAATATTTCAAATCTGCGAAAAAAGGCAGGACTGACGCAACTTGAACTGGCCGAAAAACTTAATTACAGTGATAAGGCCGTAAGCAAGTGGGAGCGAGGCGAAAGCATCCCAGATGTTGTCGTTTTAAAACAAATTGCCGATATGTTTGGTGTTAAAGTTGATTTTTTGCTTAACAAACAAAACCCAAGGATGATACGACTGACTAAACATATAAGTCTGTCATCAACTCTAATCACCATCCTTGCAAGCATAGTGGTTTGGATAATCGCAACGATAACTTTTGTTGTGCTTGAACTTGTGGGCGTAAAAGGGGCGTGGTTTTGCTTTATCATCGCCGTGCCGGTAACGCTTATTGTTATGCTTGTATTAAATTGTATTTGGGGTAAAAAATGGATAACTTTTACTATAATTTCACTGTTGATTTGGTCAGTGCTTGCTACCATTTATATCGGCGCAATAAAATATAATATTTGGCTTATATTTTTAATTGGTATACCTTTGCAACTTGCAACAATTATTTGGGCAATCTTAGCCGAGCACGCAAGTCGCGTTCGCGCAGCCGTTGATAACAAAATAATTGATTAAAATAATTAACTTAATAAAAATAAACAAAATTAAGATTTTACCTGAAAATATCTAAATAAAAATTAACATAATTGGATAAATAAAAATCTAGTAAAAAGCAAAATAAAAATAGGCTTATGATTAAGCCTATTTTTTGGTCTGTTTAAACTAGTTTAAAGCGTCTTTGAATGCTTTGCCGAATTTGAAAACAGGAACTTTGCAAGCAGCAACTTTAACTTTTGCGCCAGTCATAGGGTTGGTGCAAGTTCTTGCTGGTTTCTTTTTAGCTTCGTAAGTACCGAAACCAACCAATGCAATTTTTTCATCTTCTGCCATAGCAACATTAACAGTTTTAACGAATGCATCATAGAAAGCAGTTGCATCTTTGATTGTTGAACCTGTTTCAGTAGCGATAGCTCTTAAAAATTCGCTTTTATTCATAAAATGCGACCTCCTTGTTTAGCAGGGATTACCTGCTTGTTACATTAATTTTACCTGAATTTTTCCTTTTTGGCAAACAATTTAAACACTAAACTCAAAAAAAGTTAATTTTTCTTAGGTTTTTTCTAGGTTTGAGACGCATTTTAGGTGGTTTTAGCTTATTTTTATATATTTACGATGAATTTTAGGTTGTTTTATTTTTTACAATAGAGCAGCAAAATGGTTATGTCTGCGGGGTTAACGCCGCTTATCCTGCTGGCCTGGCCGATAGTTTTTGGTTTAATTTCGGCAAGTTTTTGGCGCGCTTCGATACGTATTCCATGCAAATTCATAAAGTCAAGGTCGTCAGGAATTGGCTTTTCGTCTAGCTTTTTGTTGCGTTCAATCAGCTGTTTTTCGCGCATAAGATAGCCCGCATATTTAACGTCGATGCCAACTTGGTTAAGAACATCGCGTGAAAACCCGCGAAATAAATTCAACTCTTTTTTGATATCAAAAATAGAAATCTTGCTGCGCTTTAAAAGATCTTCAATTGTTATCCCGCGAAGGGCAGGGCTTTCGCCGTGGCGCGCTAGAAAATCATTGACTTCACTTGGCGTAAGGCGCGTGTTTAACTGCTGCTTGGCGCGCGCGATTTGTTTAAGTTTGTGCGTAAAAACCCTGTAACGATTGTCGTCAACCAAGCCAACGTCGCGGCCGATTTGCGTAAGGCGTAGGTCTGCGTTATCCTGCCTTAAAAGCAGGCGGTATTCGGCGCGGCTGGTCATCATTCGGTATGGCTCGTTGGTGCCTTTGGTTGTTAAGTCGTCAACCAAAACGCCAAGGTAGCTGTTGTCTCGCGTTAAAATTAGTTGAGATTTTTGCCTGTTATAAAGACTGGCATTTATGCCCGCCAAAAGTCCTTGCGCCGCCGCCTCTTCATAGCCGCTTGTGCCGTTAATCTGCCCCGCACAAAACAACCCTTTGACCTTTTTAAATTCAAGTGTAGGGTAAAGGTTAAGAGGGTTGATGCAGTCATACTCAATCGCATACCCCCACTTGGTGATTTTGGCGTGTTCAAGACCGTTTACGCTTTCAACCATCTCAGTTTGGACGTCGCTAGGCATAGACGTGCTCATACCTTGAAGATAAATCTCGTTGGTTTCAAGAGTTTCGGGCTCTAAGAAAAGTTGGTGGCGGTCGTGGTCTGCAAAGCGCACAATCTTGGTTTCGATCGATGGGCAATAGCGCGGCCCCGTGCTGCTGATAACTCCGTTATACATTGGCGCGCGGCTAAGATTTTTAAGAATAATTTCTTTGGTTTTAAGCGTTGTGTAACCAAGGTGGCAAACGCAGATATTTTTCGGCGTCTTTTTGGTTAAAAATGAAAATGACTGAATGTTGCGATCGCCTTTTTGAACCTCAAACTTGCTGTAATCAATCGTGTCGCCGTCAAGACGTGGCGGAGTACCCGTTTTAAATCGGCGAATCTCAAACCCAAGTTTAGCAAGACTTTGGGTGAGTTTAGTTGCGCGTTCAAAACCCGCCGGGCCGCTAAGCTTTATGACCTCACCCGTGATGGTGCGCGAATTAAGGTATACGCCGCAGCACACAATAACCGACTGCGTATTTAAAACTTGCCCGCTTGTTAACTTTACCGCGCTTACACGACCGTCTGTTTCATTAATTTCAGCAGCCTCACCCTCAATGATGGTAAGATTTTCTTGCGCCTCACAAATTTTAAGCATATTGCGGTGATACGCGTTTTTGTCAATCTGCGCGCGAAGACTGTAAACCGCCGGCCCCTTGCCAAGGTTAAGCATACGTATCTGTAAACTATTAGCATCAGCCGACAATCCCATTTGGCCGCCCAGCGCATCAATCTCGCAAACAAGGTGCCCCTTAGCAGTGCCGCCGATTGACGGGTTGCAAGGCATAAATGAAAGACTGTCTTTTGTTAATGTCACCAAGCACGTTTTATTACCCGTACGCGCAAGCGCAAGGCTGGCTTCAACGCCAGCGTGCCCGCCGCCAATAACAACACTGTCAAACTTTTCAATTTTCATTGATTTTTCTTCCTTTTTAAATTAAATTTGCAGGTTTTGCGCAATCTATAGGAATTTGTTTATAAAAACCGCTTAAAAACTGCAAAATATATATTAAAATAATAAAATTTAGTTAAATATTTAACTTTTTGCTGTAAAAATGCGCAAATTTTAAATATTTTTGCGCAGATTTGATAGTTAAAAGTTGTTTTGTTTATATATTCGTATAGATGAATAAATTTTTAATTAATACTTTAATTAATAATTAATTGTTTAATATTATTTTATTTATTTAATTTAATTTTTAAAATTTATTTTCCTAAGCAGAATTTTGCAAAAATGGCATCAATAATATCTTCGCCAGTTGTGCTGCCCGTTATTTCGCCAAGGGCAGAGTAGGCAAGGTTGAGGTCAATTGAAACAAGGTCAAGCGTTTGGGTGTCAATCGCTTGCAATGCGTTTTCAAGGTGTCCTGACGCGCGTTTTAAGGCGTCAAGATGCCTTGCATTTGTTACAACAAGTCCGTTGGTGATATTTTTATCGGCACTTAACTCATAAATTTGGGTTTTAAGGCGCTCAATATCGCCGCGATTTTGAGTTGATATATAAATGTCAGCTGATTGCAAAAAGCTTGTTTTTTGCGCTAATTTATCAATTTTATTGCCAATAATGATGCGTTTTGCGTTTTTTGTTAAGTTTTTAACGCTTTTGTCATGCTCGTCTTCGGGCTTTGATGCGTCAACCATAACTAAGCATAAATCGGCCGACTTAATAAGTGATTTGGCTTTGTCAATGCCAATGCGCTCAACAAGGTCACGCGTTTCATGAATGCCCGCCGTATCAATAAGTTTAAATTTGATACCATTGATTTCAAGAGGTGCCTCAATCGTGTCACGCGTGGTGCCTGCAACGCTGGTTACAATCGCGCGGTCGGTTTCGGTTAGGGCATTTAACAGGCTGCTTTTGCCAACATTTGGCTCTCCCAAAATCAAAAGGTTGATGCCACCGGTAATCTGTTTGCCCGCCGTACCAGTTTTAACAAGTGCGTCTATTTGGTTTTTAATCTTAGCCAGGCGACTTGAAAGGTTGTTTCGCGTTATATATTCAATCATTTCTTCTGGATAGTCAAACGAAACCTCAACCTCGCTTAAAACGTCAATAAGCGCTTTTTGAGAGCTGATTGCAAGTTTGCCCAGTTCGCCATCAAGCAGGTTGTATCCCGCGCGGATTTCGGCGTCACTTTCGGCGTTTATCATATCCATCATACCCTCGGCCTTTTCAAGACTGAGTTTGCCATTTAAAAACGCGCGCTTTGAAAATTCGCCATTGCCGGCCATTGTGGCGCCGTTGTCTATTAGGGTTTCTATAATCCCCTCAGCGATTTTTACACCGCCATGGCACTGAAATTCAACCAAATTTTCGCCAGTAAACGAAAATGGCGCACGAAAAACAACGCACAATATTTGTTCGTTAAAATTGTTGGTCTTAAAGGTACCAAGTTCAAGTTTGCGCGCTTCAAACTCGCTTGGTTTTTTGTTTTTTATGCTAACAAAAACCTTGTCTGCGATGGTTACGGCGTCGTCCCCTGAAAGCCTTACTATACAAATCGCCCCAACACCCAGCGGGGTAGAGAGGGCAACTATTGTGTTATTTTTCGAATCTAACATACGCTTATTATACAACAATTGCGAAAAAATGCAATAACTTTTAATAATTTCTGCGTGTTTACATTTCACGCTGCCCCAAAAGATTGACAAAATTTGCGCAACACAATATAATATAGTTAGAAACATTAATTTTCTAGGGAGGGGCTTATGGCAGAAGAAAAAAATTCAGGGATGAAGCTTGCGCTTGACTGGCTTGGCGGCATCTGCGCGTTTTTGACGGTTGTTGTTTATGTTTTGCTTATAATTCACACTAAATGGGCGTTTTTGCCTGACAGTATGTATAACATTTTGATGGTTTGCAAAACGTGGGCGCCGCTTGTTGTTGTTGCTATCACTGGGCTTGAATTTACAAGCAACCGCAACATTGTGTTTAAAATTTTGTTCTTAGTTTTGTGCGCAGTAGTTGTTTTATCTATGTTTTTCCCAGAGACGTGGGAACAAATCGTTGGTATTGTCAACAAAAAATAATTTAACTAAGCCGAATGTATTTAAATAATTATTAAAAAAAGACCTTTCAAAATGGGCAATCCCCAAGTTGAAGGGTCTTTTTATAAGTCAATTTAGTTGGTCAAATTAGGTTAAATTAATAGTTAGTTGAATTAAGTTAAATTAATCGTTGTCGGCGCGAGTAGAAGTGCTGTCTTCTTGCGCTTGTGCGTCAGTCTTAGTGTCAGCCTTTTTGTGATTATTAAGTTTTAGCTTGATTACAACAAAACGGTTAGGTTCGTTCCCTTGGCTTTCGGTTTCAACCTTGCTGTTGTCGGCCAAAGTTGCGTGAATTATACGACGCTCATAACTTGTCATCGGTTCAAGTTTAACATTATGGTTCTCGCGGATTGCTTTGCTTGCCATCTTTTTAGCAAGGATAACAAGAGTGGCTTCGCGGCGGGCGCGATAATTATCACTGTCAACGCTGATGCGCTTGTATTCTGCGTGCGCCTTGCCTTTGTTATAAATTTGATTGATTAAATATCCGATTGATTCCAAGCAGTCACCATGTTTACCGATAGCAAGGGCAGCGTCTCGCCCCGTGATGTTGCATGAAAAACCTTCTTCGGTTTCTTCAACAAACACGTCAACATTAAGCCCCATTTTTTTGGTAAGTTCCTCAGCGATAGCAAGCACTTTGCCTTCCTCTTCGCTGGTTTGGTTAAGACTTAGCCTTACGCGCGCTTTGTTAAAAAGCCCAGCCTCTTCTAAGATGGTGATTTTAACTTGGTCACGCGTGGTGTTAAGTTTGTAAAGCCCAAGTTCGATGGCTTGGTCAACGGTTTTGCCCTGAGTTTCGATTGATTTCATTTGCGTTCTCCTATTTCTTCTTCTTGCTTTCTATTTTAGCCAAATACTCGGCAACTTCCAACTGTTTTTTAGCAGTTAATTTATTTACTATCACATTTATAAGCGCGCCAAGCCCGATGCTTACGATGCTTTGCGTTACAACATAAATACCAAACGCCGCTGACGAGGTGATAACAAATATAACCATCATCACTGGAAGTAAGAATTTCATCCATTTCATACTGCCCGCCATTTGCGCGGTAGGGGAGGTTTGAGTTTCAGGCTCGCTTGATTTGATAAACTGATTTTGCTTAGGTTTTTTAGGCGCTTTTTCTCTTTTAAGTTTGTTGCCAAGCTCTGCAACAAGGCTTGACAGATAGGTAACAACCGCCGCCAAAACTGCAAGGATATAATAGCCGTTCCAGCCATTTTCTTGCGTGTGCACTACTTGCGTTACGTCGTTATAGTGCGCTTCATTGATATCTTTAACAGTATTAACGTAATTGTTTTTAACGCCGCTGCTAAAAAGCCCGCCAGCGCCATTTGCCATATCTTTAAGGCCTTTATAAGTAGGCAGGGCATTCGCGTGGCCATCTTTAACCCAAATGTTGGTTATCCAAAGCCAGCTTTCTTTGCAGTCATTCCATGCTTTTTTTACGGCCGCCTTGACCTCGTTGCTGTTTTTAACCATTTCTTTAACATTTTTTTCAGCGGCAGAGATAAGGTCAATCTCAGTTTGGGTTGCACTTTCAGCGGTATAATTTTTTGACGCGTCATACGTTAAGCCGTTTTCAGTAAATAACCTTGTTGCCTCTTCGTCAAAAAGATGGTCGTGGTTAGCGTCATAATAGGTTGTGTACGCCGTTGTATATGCTGCGTCAAGCGTTTGATATTGCTTAATAGCCTGATACGCTGAAACCTCTTTTAATGATGTAAAGATAGACAAAAACACCAAAAGCGTTACAACAAGGTTGGCAAGCATAACAAGGCACGACGACCAAATGTTAAAGCCCTCTTTTTTATAAAGTGCTTGCTGCTGCATTTGAAAAGCCTGCTGGTCATTTTTATATTTCTTTTGAAGCTTTTCAAGTTGTGGCGCACACTTTTGTTGCACAAGCGTGCTTTTTTTGGTTGACCACTTAATAAAAAAGTCAAGTATTGATAAAACGCCCTTGATTAAAAGCGTAAACAAAATAATCGTCCACGCAAAAGAGCCAACACTCGACTGTATCCAGTTAATAATTTTAACCCAAAGTCCGCCTGGCGCGGTAAGGGCAGTAAGCATTACATTACCCACTTATAGTCTCCTTTAAGATTGTATGGCACGCTGTCAAGCCCGCCCTTGGTTTTTGGATTGCACCTAAACACGCGCTTTATACCAAGCCAAACGCCTTTGAAAAATCCAAAAGACGAGATGGCCTCAACGGTATAAACCGCGCATGAGGGCGTAAACCTGCAAACATGTGGCAGCATGGGCGATATGCAATAGATATAAACCCAAACCGCGCCGCTTGCCATCATCTTTGGTATGCGCGTGATGAATTTAATAAGGCTAATCACGCCACAGCCCCGCTTTTGTTAGACAAAAATTAAGGTCTTTTTCAATCTCCGCAAAAGTTGCGTCAGTGATATTTGACCTTGCGATAACAATAAGGTTAAAGTTAGGCTTAATGCGTTCAAGGTTAGGCGAAAGGGCTGCGCGAATTCTGCGTTTGATGCGATTGCGCATAAAAGCTTTGCCAACCTTTTTTGTTACCGATAAACCAATTTTAACGCACTTATTCTTACTTTTTGTGTAACAAATTAAAAGGTGCTTAGCACCCTGTGTTTGCCCACTTTTATAAGTGTAGTTAAATTGATATTTTTTCTTTAACCTATATTGTTGTTTAAGCATTACGCAGCTAGTCTTGCTCTGCCTTTATTTCTTCTTCTTGCAAGAACGTTGCGGCCGCCTTTTGTTTTCATTCTGGCGCGGAAGCCGTGAACTTTTGTGCGATGAGCTTTTTTAGGTTGATAAGTTCTTTTCATGATAATCTCCAATTTAAGTAATTCTGTTTTTCACAGTGAATTAATTATAAATTAAATTACAAACTTTGTCAATAAAAACTTGAAATAAAAAACCCCAAGGCCGTTCCCTTAGGGCAAAAATTATCTTTTAATAAGTTTTGTTATGGCGTCAAACTCGTCCGCCGTTAAACTTTTTACGAATTTAAGTTGCTGTTGGTCTTTTTCAAAACTTGCAAGGTCGGGATAAAAGAACTCGTAGGTTGAAACCTCTAAAACTTCAAGAATTTCAAGCAGCATATCAACGCTAAGGGTAATCGACCCGTTTTGAATGCGATAGAAATAGGTTTTAGAGTGCCCCAAAATCATACCAAGTTCATAGGCGCTTATGCCTTTGCGCTGCCTGAAATACCCAATACGCTGCAATATTTCATTTTTTGTAAGATTAAAATACTTCATATAATACCCTAAAATAATTTTACAATAACTAAAATTTATGATATTATCGAAATAGGTGTAATAATTACATAATTATATCTTATTATGTAATATTTTATATCATAATTGGTAAAAACTTGTTAATAATATGTAGGAGTTGTAATAATGAGATGTTTAAACTGCTTAGTGGTTGCTCATAATTTAAACAAAGTTATAAATAGTCCTAAATTTGTTGAAACTGTAAAGAATAATAAAAATAAAAAACTTAAAGTGAATCTTATTGTTAAGAAACAAGACGATATACAACCATTAATCAATTATTTAAAATCTCAGCAAGTATGGTTTTGTTTGACATTTTTTGAACAGGAATATTTGCCGCTATTTAATAACATTAAAAGTGTTGTAGATACTGAATTTTGTGATTTAACAGATAATACGATAGAATATATAGAATTAATTAAATTGCTTTATTGCGATATGATTATAATTGAAAATAATTATAATTTTAACCGTTTACTTGTAGATGTTGCTGACGTGTTAAAGAAGGAAATAATTTTATGCAATTAAAAAAATACTCCCGATTGGAAGTATTTTTGTTTGTTGGTTATTTTGAAGCAGTTTTGCTGACTTTGATTAGGCAGGCGTTGGCAAACTTTTTGTTGCCTTTGATTGAATGGCTGAAAAGTAGAGCAAAGATACCCGCGCCTAAAAGCAAGATTGAAAAACTTGATACAATATAGGTTGTTAAGTTAATGTTTGTGTTTGAAAGGTATTTGATAAACACAATAACAACCTCAAAACAAACTGAAAGGGTGGTGCTTATTGAAAAAAGCATAAAGCCCGTAAAGCCAAGTTTGTTTTTTAAAAGCCCGTCGTCATTTTTTAAACAGTTATAATAGATTGAAATTGAAAGGATGCTTACAAGCACGCTAAGCGCTGCGTAAAAAATCATCGTAAGATAAATATTTTCATAAAAGCCAAGGATGTAAAAGATGTTTACGAAGATAAAGAAGCAGGTAATAAAGGTACAAGAAATCCAAACGGGCACGTCAAGTTTTTTGCGGTTTTCGATAAACAGCGCAAGAGTGTAAAGCCCAAGGCAAACGATGATGCCAACGATGGCCCAGATAAAGTTGAAGCTATTAGGCGTTTTGATGTTAAACACGCCAAAAATTGAAAGCATTAAAAACACGAAATAAAGGCCAGATAAACTTAAGGCGCTTATTAAAAAGATGTTTTTTGTTTTCATAATTTACCCCACAATCCTTACTGGTAAAATCAAATATAGGTATTCACTGTTTTCGCTTTTGGTTATCGTGCATGGCGCGATAGGCGAGGTGAAGTTGATTTTGATAAAATCGTCTTCAATATTTCTTAGGCAATCGCTTACATAGCGCGCGTTAAAGGCGATTGAAAGGTCACGCCCTTCAAGGCTTATCGTTATGTTTTCAGTAACGTTACCGATATCGCTTTGGCTTGTGATGGTTAAAAGTTTGTCACGAATTTCAAACTTAACAAGATTATTTTTGTCCATCTTAGCAAGCAGGCTGGCGCGCTCTAAGCCGTCTTCAAGTTGCTTTTTGTTGATGGTAATCGTGCTGGTTGTGTTGCTTGGAATAACTTGGCGATAGTTAATAAAGTCTCCATCAAGCAGCCTTGTTACAACCTTTGTTGACCCAAGGCTTATCATAAGATAATTCTTTTGGATGAAAATCTCAATGTCTTCATCATTGTCTTCCAAAAGTTTGCTTATTTCGTTAAGGCTGCGGGCAGGCACGATAAAACTGAAATCGGCCGATGTTGATTTAATCTGTTTATGAACAAGCGCAAGCCTAAATCCGTCAAGAGCAACACTTGTCATCTCGCCGCCAGCAATTTCAAAAAGGCAACCTTTTAAGATAGGGCGTGCGTCATCAATAGCAACACTGAAAATCGTTTTGTTAATAAGGTCACGCAAGTCGTTTTGCATGATGATGATTTTTTCAGGGTTGTCAAGCGTTTTGATAGTAGGGAATTCTTGCTCGTTTAGGCATTGCAAAAAGCCCTCACTGTCAGTATATTTGATTTTTAAAAGTTTTTTCTCAGTTAGGCTTAACTCAATTTGCTCATTGCTTAACTTTTTAACAAACTCAGCAAAAAACTTGCCCGGAATCACAACCTCGCCCTCGATTTTAACGTCAGCAGGGATGGTTTTTTCAATGGTTATTTCATTGTCAGTAGCGGTAAGCGTAAGGCTGTCATCGCATGCCTTTAACTTGATGCCCTCTAAGATTGGATTGGTTGTTTTGCTTGCAGAAGCCTTAATAACTTTTAAAACGGCTTCACTTAAATCAAGACCTTCACATATAAGTTTCATTTTCGTTCTCCTTATTTACACTTAATCATTTGTTTCATATCGTTAATTTGCACGGCCAGTTTTGGTGACTTTTTAATGTCTTCGGCGACCTTGTTTTTAGCGTATATTACCGTTGCGTGATCTTTTCCAAAAATACTGCCGATACTTGCAAGAGGCATATTGATAAACTCGGCGATAAGAAACATCGCTATCTGGCGCGCCTCGGCAATTTCTTTGGTTCGTTTCCTTGCAAGTAACTCTTCCTTTTTAAGGTTATAATACTTGCAAACAACGTCTAAGATATTGCCCGCGTCTACCGTTTCTTCGGTTTGAATAAGATAGTTTTTTAACGCCTCCCGCGCGGTGTCCATCGTGACCCTTGGCTGACCCAAAAGCCCAGCGTAAAACACCGCCCTTGCAAGCATACCCTCCATCTCGCGGATATTGGTTTTAACCGCATCAGCGATGTATGAAATTACCTCAGGGTCAACGTTATACCTTTCAAGGCTGGCCTTTTTGTTTAAAATCGCGATACGCGTTTCAATGTCTGGCAGGCCTATGTCTGCAATTAAGCCCCATTCAAAACGGCTGCGCAACCTTTCTTCAAGCGGGTTAATCTCTTTTGGAGGCTTATCACTTGAAATAACAATCTGTTTGCCATTTTGGTTAAGTTCGTTAAAAGTGTGAAAAAATTCTTCTTGAACGCTGTTTTTGTTAATAATAAACTGAACGTCATCAACAATCAAAACGTCAGCATTGCGGTATTTCGTCCTAAACTCGCTTTTGGCGCTGTTGCTTCCTTTTTGGATGCTTTCAATTAGGTCATTGGTAAACTTTTCGATGGTAACATAAACCACGTTAAGGTCAGGGTGTTGCTCGGTAATCGCATTGCCAATCGCGTGCAAAAGGTGAGTTTTTCCAAGTCCAACGCCGCCATAGATAAACAGTGGGTTATAACTGCCCCCAGGGTTGGTTGCCACCGCCTTAGCAGCCGCTGCAACAAACTGGTTGTTGCCCCCAATAACGTAATTGTCAAACGTATACTTGGGGTTAAATGAAAAACTGGTTTGCTTTTCAGGCTGCTTAGCCATTCGTGCTGGGCGCTTTTCAATCTCGGTTACCGTTTGAGGCTTATCGCCCTCATCGCGCACTACAAGTTCAAGCTTGGTGACGGTGGGAACAAGGTCTTTTATCGCCCTAAGAATACTGTCATAATAGGTCTGGTTTTTTAAAATGATGTTTTTGCCCGAGGTTGAACTTGCACACAAACAAAGCGTGTCATCAATAATGTCAACGGGCTCTAAGGTTTTAATCCAAACGTCAAAAGAAATGGCAGTTATGTCTTTGGCGATTGAAAGTTTGGCCTCTTCCCAAATATCATTAACGCTTTTCTTTTTTGATGCGGGGATAATTAAATCGTCAAATCCGTCCATAGCCACTTCTCCTTTTTATCTTTATCTCATTATAGACTAGATTTGTTAAAAAAACAAGTTAAAAAACGCAAATTTCTAGACACTTTTTTGATTTTTTGTTACAATACCATTAAATAAAGCACAAAGAAGGCCACCGGAATGAATGTTGTAAACCTTAAACTTAAAAACTTTCGAAACTATCAGTCTGCCGAGGTTAATTTTTCGCGCGGGATAAATCTTATCTCGGGGCTGAATGGTCAGGGCAAAACTAACCTCGTTGAGGCCATCGTTGTTGCAAGCCGAACCAAATCGCCGCGCACTCATAACGACAAAGATATGATTCTTTCGGGCGCGGATGGGGCACAGGTTAACCTTGTTGTTAATAAAAACGAGGGTGACGTGCTTATAGATTTTTATATAAACAAAACCGAAGAGAAAAGTTTTGTTATTAACAACAACCCCGTTTCGCGCGTGGGGCAGGTGTTTGGCAACCTTGTTTGCGTGTATTTCAGCCCGCAAGAACTTAAAATCGTAAGCGGCGCGCCAAGTGACCGCAGAGATTTTTTAGACGACGATATTTCAATGCTAAGCGAAAGTTATTATAACCTTTGTTTGCGGTATGAAAAGGTGCTTGCCCAGCGCAACAAACTTTTAAAAACCGAGCGCGACCCCGCAAAGATTATTGACACAATTGGTGTTTGGGATGAGCAACTTACGTCCATTGCCGCGGCTATTGTTAAAACGCGCAAAAGTTTTGTAAATAAACTGTCGCCGATGGCAAACAAGTTTTTAAACGATTTAAGTGCCAATAAAGAAGATCTTAAACTTAGTTATGTTGGTGTTAAAGGCGAAACGCGTGACGAGATTAAAAAGAATCTTTTGCGTGCGCTTGACGAGGGGCTAAGCCGTGATATGGAACTTGGTTATACTGGGGTTGGGCCGCACCGTGACGACCTTAAAATTGAGCTAAACGGGGCAGACGCGCGCGTGTTTTCAAGCCAGGGTCAATCGCGCAGCATAGCCCTTGCGCTTAAACTGGCCGAGATGAAGATTATGGAAGAGGAACTTGGCGAAAAGCCCGTTGTTATCTTAGACGACGTGTTTTCAGAACTTGACACCCGCCGCCAGCGCAAACTGTTTGAAGCGGTTGAAGATGCCCAAGCAATCTTTACAGGCACTTCGTTTAAGTTTAAACCCAAAGACACAAAATTTGTCCAACTGAAAGTAAAAAACGGCACGGTGGCGGAAGGGGAGAAAGTAAAAGGTAAAAGTTGAAAGTTGAAATCTTAAACTTTATGATTTGATACAATATAATTTATATAATAATAATATATATAAATAGGCAAAAAATGGTTGCCTATTTTTTTTAGATTTGTTATAATTGGGTAATAATTCTAATCAAAAGGGGTAATTATGGCAGAA
>ERZ779673.108-NODE-108-length-40983-cov-5.889684_pt1 | contig 40983 bp, 57 predicted proteins | sample MGYA00511956_ERZ779673 | MGnify/ENA primary metagenome ERZ779673 (study PRJEB29588, sample SAMEA2152065) | human gut metagenome | biome: human gut; feature: human-associated habitat; material: faeces | place: Denmark | collected 2008/2010 ... | reverse complement strand
ATATAGAGCTTAACGAGTATCAAAAAACAGTACGAGATACAATCTTAACTACATTCCATTCTCTTTTTGATGCTGATGCTTTATTGCGATTAAGACAAAGAAAAATATATGACTTAAAAACACAATGCACTTTTAATAATTACTGTGATGTAAATTGTAATTTTATGTCTAGTTTTGGTGTTCTGTTACAAGGTGACAGACAGCACATTGATTATTACAAGAACTTGTTAAATTACACAGAAAATAGCATGGTAATTACTGATGTGACAGGCGAACAACAAGAGGTCACAAAAGAACAACTTAACACAATTATTGAAGAGGCTACAATTAACTTAGAGTATCAGCTAAAACAGCAACAACAAGCTATCGCTGACCTAAGCTCTTTAGCTGATGAGCAGTCAATAGAAGAGTACAAGGCGATTATTACACCTTATAATTTCTTTAGCACTAATGACAATCAACCTGATATTGAAGATATTAGAATTAAAGTTAAAAACGAATTGATGTATCCACAAACATTATCAGACGGTTTACTTGAATTGTCCGATCAATATGAAATATCCAATACAGAAAATCAGGATGCAATTATTGAATTGTCAGATTTAGTTTGTGAGTTACAAGAAGAAGTTAAAAAATTAAAGGCAAAACAAGGAGCTTAGAATGAACACTTTATATTATCGTTATGTAATCATGGGTAAACGTACTGTTGACAGTATTCCTGCATCAAGACGTGAAGCTGTAAAAGAAATGCTAATCAAAAATGGTTACACAATAAATGATGACGGCAGCGTTTTTAAAACAGGTTTACCTGACACAGAAAATTAGTGTATAATACGCACGATGTTTCATAGGTATAGGCACTAGCAATAGTGCCTTATCTTTTTATTTAGAGCATTGCGCAATTTTATAAAAAACTACGTAGCCTATACCGCTAAAATCCTGCTCAAATCCTTGCTTAACCTCATCATCATTTAGATAGAATGAGCCTGAATATCCCCAACGTTTACAAACATCATCACTACCATTCAAAGCTGAAATCCAATCAGGAGTAACAGGATCAAAATCTATTCCGAATTTAGTTTGTTTATATCCTAAAAATACTACACCATCACTTTGACTAGCCCATAATACCTTAGGTATGATGTCTCTAGGCTTTGGTGTACAGGCTGTTACGGTCAATAAAGCAATTCCTGCAATAGCTAATAGTTTTTTCATAAATTCACTCTACTAAAACTTTGATAAATTCTCTTATATTTACATCGTAAGAGAACGTACAAAATCTGCTATTTTGTTTAATAAAGAAAACAAAATAGGAGACTATCATTATACTTGATTATGACACGCCCGTTAGCATATCCCAACATTTTTATAATGGCATTGTGATTCGTGCACACGTTCATTCTGAAAACGGTACTGTATGGCTAGTCGGTGCTGATGTATGCAAGGCTTTACAGATAACTAATCCTAGCTATGTTGCAAGTAAACTTGATAAAGCTAATGTTAAACATCATTACCTTATCAACTCACAGGGAAAACAGTTGGTTACGTGGTATTCACCAAGAGCTATTTATAAACTCTGTCAACAATCTAAATCTACACGTGGTTTAGATTTTCTTAAGTGGTACGCATCAATTCAAGCTGATTATGTACTTATTCCACGTGAAACAATGCTTAAACTCTTCGATATTTTAGAAAAGATGAGATCTTTTATCTAATTTATATCGTTCTTATTGCTTACTTATACCGTCCTTACAGCTACTCTTTACGTGTTGAATAAATCAACATTTTTAATCCATACATTCAAACACAAGGAGTTTATTATGGGTGATTATGCAAGTAAGGGACTAGCAAACGGTGTAGGTATTCCTGCATTAGTGCTAGGCTCATTAGGCTTTTTACAGTCAGGTGGTTTAGGCGGTATCTTTGGCGGTAATCAATCAGCTATGGCTTGCGCTATGAATAGTGGTGCCGTTGCTGTTTTAGCTGAAAAAGATGCTGAAATCGGTCAGCTAAAAGCTGAAAAGTATACTAACGATCAGGTTGCTCAAACATACATTGCTCTACATTCAGAGCTGGGAAAGGTAAGCGATAAAGTAAATGAGCTGGCATTAGGTACTGAAAAGCGTTTTGGTTCCCTTGATTGTCAGTTAGGTGTTATGGCAACTGCTACTAACAGTGCTATTCAGGCTCTGCAAAATACAGTAAATCATATCACTAATACTGTAATTCCTATCAGTGCTATCTGCCCTGAGCCTATGCCACGTTACACAGCAGAGGCTCCAAACACACAGCCTGTAACCGTTCAATCAAGAACTAAGGCTTAGGAGTAACGTATGAAAATCAGTGTAGATAACTTCATTGAATCAGTCGATGAATGGGTGGAACAAAAACTTTTAACTAAAGGTACACCGATTCAGCAGGGGATAGCATCTTTTATTTATTTTCAGGGTAAGGATAAGCTTAAAAGTTACTTGTCTGCCTTGTCATTTTTAGCAGATGAAAACGGTGATTTTAACTACGCTGATTTGGAAACTAACTTGAAAAAATCATTTGAAAAAATGGGCAATCAGTACAAAGTGCCTATGCTTTCTTATGTTTTTGATACTCAAGATTTGAATGAAATTCTACAGATAGCTAGAGGTAAAGCACATGAATAAGGCAGTTGATGAGTACACTGGTAATGATTTGAATGCTGCTATTGACCACGCTCAAAAAATGGCGATGGCAACTATCGAATGTACATATCACAATACTAAAGATGAGGACTGTTTAACCTGTGACGAAATGCACAAAGTTAAAAAGGCTCTTCAAGCTATTGAGATTTGTCACGCTTTAAAAACTAACATCAGATTAGCACCGTTAAAATAGTGCCTATTCTGCATGACAAAAGGCGATCATCTGACCGCCTTTTTTTTATCTTAGCTCAATAGAAATATATGTCTCTTTAGATAAATTACTAAAAATCAAAGACAAATCATAAATTTTAGCTTTTCCATATTGTTTTAATAAGCCATCAAGTTCGCAATCATTCAAAGCACCTCCATAAATTGCGTAATTATGGCGATCGTACACTTTAAAATGAATATCGCCCTTCCCTTTCTCTTTGAGATTAGCTAAATCTAAATGTTCGACTAATTGATTTAAAGTTAAATTATTACCGCTGAATTTGTTGATTAAATTATTTAACATAATCATTTACTCTATAAAAAAACACTTATCAAAGGGGACTAGCCAATCCCCTTACATAAATATTTTTTTATCTTACGCAATACAGGTGTGAGCGCTTAAAAGTCGAATATTTTAAGTCGCAGACACTAGTCATACTAGTGCTAGAAATGCTTTTATATACCTGAGCAGGCACAAACTCACCGTTATGATCACGCTTAATTGCTCTAATGATAATGCCGTTCTCTGTGTAAATGCTGGTACCGTCTTTTTGTTCGTGCCAACCGTCTGATATTATTTTAGTCATTTTTTTGTATCTCCATGTTAAAAGTTAAATCATAGAGCACTAACTTTGTGCTAATGCTCTAACATTTAGCTTTTACTCTTCTAATTGACTTAAACAATGATTTATAAAATCTTGTTTTTTCTCCTCTGATTCAAAAAGGCTTAAGCCTTGATTTTTTCTTTCTTCAATAAAGTTGATTAGTGCGTTTCTGCACTCTTCTTTTTCTCTTGCTGCATAACCAGACGCCACTTCTTTTAAAAATTTTATTTCATCTTTTATTGTTTCGTCTGCTGTTAAAATTTGATCGCCCATGTTGTTTACAGCTTCCGAATAGAAAAATTCACTTGTTTTATAGTCATAATGACCGACTAGAATTTGAACTGTGTTTTCAAGCTCTTTTGCAATCATATTAATATCGCTTTCAGCGTCTAATATAAGAGTATGGATAACGTCACCTGTATTTTTAGTTATGATCTCAAAATAAAAATAACGCTTATCATAAATATGATCATCTTCATAATGATCAAAAGCAAAAAAAGCAATCGCAATTAGACGCATCTAATACATCTTTTATGCTTTCGATTTTGATAAAATCGTCATGTTCTGAGTTGCAGCCATCAGGGATTAAATGTAGAAAGTAAGGTGTAAATTTAATTTGTTCAAGTTTAGTTACTAAACCGTATTCACCTGAAATTTGATAAAGATTTTCAATATTCATTTTTGTATCTCCTAAAAAGTGCCTATGCTACTGTATAGCATTCTTTGTGATAAGTCACATAAAAAGACTTGATTTAAGCCTTTTTATGTGACGGCTGCACCTGGCAACCGCCACAATGTCAATTTTTTGACGGCTTAGAACGGGCAAAATTGATCAACGTCTGCGTTCAGTTTTTCGACTACTTCAGGTGTCAAAGTGCCATAAGCATGATCGCAGAATGGCACGACTTGATCAAAGTCTTCGGCTTTGTTGCCTTCTGCGATCCATTGTTTGAGTTGTTGATCGTGTTTATATTCTGCTTCAGAACGATGATCAAAACTAACTTTGAAAAGGTCACGATCTGCGACATCTTTGTCTAAGATATAGGTTGTTGAATCAGCATCTGAATAGCTTGCAGCAGCTGCAATTAGTGCGCTTTTCTCTTCTGCGCTAATTTTTGCGGGCACCTGGTATCTAATGATCTGATCGTGCTGGTCTTCGTTTGGATCTTTTTTCTGTGCTGCTAAACTTCTGCGATCGTGAGCATTTATAAAAGCGCTCAAAGGAAATAAAGTAAAGTAGTGCACTTTACCGCCAGCAATTTGAATAGGACATCTAGCGCCTTTTGAGCCTTTTTTCACAATATAAAATAGCCTTTTAGCTTGTTGAATAGTTGCAAAGCCTGTGAATGCGATTGCATTCTTTTTGCAGTAGTCACTTAGAACGTTCGCGATATCTGAATTAGCCTTATAAGCCTTTCCAGTTAAGAAGTTGAAATAGCACATGATTGTATTTCCTTTTGTTGTTAAGTTTGTGAAATTTGATACTTTTGATGTATCTATCAAAGCCGTTTTTTTTACAACTTTGATAGATACAGCCTTGATTTAAAAAGCTGTATCTATATACTTAAAATGTTAAGTTTGTGAAAAGCGATTGAAGTTTTTAACTTTGATCGCTTTTTTTACCTTCTAATGTAACCGTTCGATACCATGGTATAGTCACCGCCTAAGACAAGATCACGCCCAAATGCCTCGTAATCGAAATAACTACTTTTCCAATCGTTTGAATCTAGTTCTCCAGTCCCTTCTAATATGGAGTATGCTAAATCATAGTATGATGGATCATCAGAAGGGAAAAAATCCAAATCCTTGTCTTCACAATGCTGTATTTGTTCTTCTAAATCACAAGTGTAATCACATACAGCTTGAATATAGTCGTCATCACATGAGTTAATGACATCTGATAATCTGTAAAGTGTCTCAGGATCAATGTATTCGCCGATGTCAAATGAACTTTCATAATCAGTGATGAAAAATTCGTGATCGTCTTTAATGCCACAACGCTCGCAGATTTGTGAAAAATTATCATCATCACGATCAAATTCTGAAATATCAACCCAATCGCCGATTAAAGCACCATTGTTGTATGCGTGTAAGTCAGTTAAGAAAATTCTGTGTTCCATTTTTTTGTCTCCAGGTTAATAAGAACGTTCTTTTCTTTCGTTCTCTTTATAATTACATTATAGATTACATTTATATAAATATCTACTATTTTTTTTGTAGAGAATGTATAAAAATAGTTAAGTGATTGAAATATCTATGATTAAAGTTTGTAATTTGACTTGATAACAGGCTTTATCTATACTTTTATAGATGCTTTATAGTAAAAAAAGGTGTAGAAAATGAGTATTAAAGTGTTGAACGTTGAATTTAAGAGCATTAGACAGCTGACAAAGGTTTTAGGATATGCATCTCAGCTATCTGAGAGTTTTATATCTAAACAATATGGAAGCATTGAGCAAATGGCACTCACACGTCTAAAGACACAAGACAAAAAAGAAGCATCTAAGAAGCTAAGAGCATTGCTAGACACCACAGCAGCAGCAGGCACTAAAGCACAGAAAAAAGAACTAAAGACAATTTATAAATGCTTGTTTGCCGCCTGGTCTCAGCTTGATAAACTCCAGCAGCTAACAATTATTAAGACAGTCGCAGGCGCTGAAAATATCAATTATGAAGAGTTACAAGAAAAGATAAGTAAATTCAAAGAGTTAAATGTGAAGTAGTAAGATATTAAATGCAGTCTATTGACGTGCTGAAATGAAATGAGCTATAAAGCGTTAAGCACGTGAGCACGCAGGCGTGTTAGTTATTACTTATTAAAAAAAGCTAGTGAGCTGACTTGATTCAAGGTTTAGTTTGCTAGCTTTTTTATTGCTCTTTGTTTCAGTGATTCAACTTTGATTTGCTAGTGTCTCAGGGTCTCAGGTTGTTTACATTGCTCTTTGGTTTGCATTGCTAACGCTCTAAAAGAAACAAAATAAGAGACAGAGAAAACGACAAAACGATAAAAAAACGAAAAGGCAATATAACGCAGACAGAAATTCAAATTCTCTAAATTCTTTTCAAACTCTAGCAAAACAGCACAAAATCACGGTAAATCAATTAGTTAGTGCTCTTCTGTGCGGTTCGGTGTCTATAATCAACTTCGTACCATGTAAGATAACTGCTTGATTTGCTTAGATAAGTTCTAATAAAACTGCTGGCATGTGACTATTTGCCGTGACCTAACCGCCCACCAATAACGATAATCATTACTAATTACGGCTGAACTCCGACCGCTTTGGAGCTGAACCCTGATGCCCCCAAACGCCCACCCATTTTTTCATATTACCCCACATAAATTTTTTTCAATTTTTCAAATTCATTCCCCATATAGCAATGCAAAGTTTAATAAAAGTGCAAATAAAAGTTTAAAAATATAAAAAAGAACTTTACAAAGTTAAATAAAAGGTATAAAGTTATTTATGTACTTAGACATAAAGTTTTTATGTTTTTGTATCTCCTTTTAGTTGATGAAAGAAAGAACGTGTGCTCACAGTGAGCAATGCTTACTTTGTCCGTTAATTTGATATTTAGGCTCTATAGATTCAGTAAGTAGAGTTTGCTGTGAGTGCTTTTTTAGAGCAATGGTGTAAGGGTAGCACACAAGGTTTTGATCCTTGCAGTAGTAGTTCAAATCTACTTTGTTCTGCCATTTTATAGCTATGAGATATTTTAAGAAGCTAAGCTGCGGGTGCGTTCTGTAGTGACCTTAAGATGTCTCATAAGTATGAAATGATTAGCGTAAACTAAAACTTTTTCGTTAGTCTAATAAAAGGTGTCATTTCATACTTAAGAGCTGTTTAAAAGTTTTCTTCCGTTTACTCTCTTTTAGACGGCTCTTAAGTGTGAAGTGAATGATTGGTTGATTTGATATGTACGGCATACCGTAGTTTCACTTCACACTAAAATTTGCAAAGTGTATATGTATTAGTGGTCATATCTTACTCTTTGCCGTTTCTCTCACTTCTAACGTAAAAAGAGTGTAAACAATGGAGTGTTGGTAGAGTGGCTGAATACATCTGCCTACTAAGCAGACAATCACGTAAGTGGTTCAAAGGTTCAAATCCTTTACACTCCGCCAAATTTATGGATAGGTGGCAGAGTTGGTAAATGCAACGGCTTTGAATACCGTCGGTCATGTGAATGGCTTGTGAGTTCGAATCTCACCCTATCCGCCATTTTTGCGGTCTGGTAATGTGTCGCTTTAGAAACAACATTACTACTGCACATAAGAATGTAGCCCAGCATCTAGTGCAGTGTCGTTTATCCGACTAGGCAACGCTTAAAAGTCGTGAGCGAAATCACGACTATGGGCAAGGTTTGATTTATAAGTGAAGTTGTGTTCCTTATAAAGGCTTGCCCGTGAGCCTGCAATCACGGTGCACCAGTTTTTTTTCATTTTTTCATAAAGAACCGTTGGACCCCTTACTCCTTTTTTATAAGGGGTTAAGGGGTATTTTTTTTATGTTTAGTTTAAAAGACTTAACACCTTACTTATGGGCTGTATCTGTATTAAGCACTGCTTATATAGGCTATTCGCTTACAAGTTCTTACTATCAGATAAAGATCGTAACAATGGAGAAACAATATGAACAGATACTTAATGAAGCTCAAAAGGCTAAGACACAAAAGGAACAAGAATTTTTTACGGAGGCGATAAATGTACAAAGCGGTTTGTCTAAAGATATACAGAACGTTACATCTACTTATAATCATTACTTTTCTGATTTTCTGCCTAGCGATAGTAGTAGGTTGCAGCAGTCAGATAACACCAGTAGCAGTAAAGACGTGCCCTCAAATTCCAAAACTTCCATCTCAATTTCACAAAGTAAATGTCAATGCGATGGAACAGACAAAGCAAAACTTCGCAAGCTTTATGAACAGCAATTAACTATAGCTCGTGATTGTGACATCACCGCAAGTTACTACAACAATTTAATTGATTTATATAACAAGGTGTCTAAATGAACGCTTATGAATATATCCTGTCAGCTCTAATGGTGATGATGTACTTAGGAGCTATCTTTCTTGTTTTAAAGTATTTAGCAAAGTTTTGCGATTCATGCTGCCGAGACTGGCATTTTTTAGATCAGCATTACAACGATGACTGGAGCGATAAATGACATTACCAGCATTATTTCTTTTAAATCTCTTCTTTTGGTTTTCTTGTTTTGTTTTTGCTATTGGTAAAGAAAACTACACTAAGACACAGCTATGTATTTCAGTTTCTCTTGATGTTCTCTTTTTGCTGATAGTGGTCGGTATTTTGATTTATGCACATTATTATGTGCCTTTCTCTTTTTAGATAGGAGTTATTTATGACTGATAATGTTTTACAACCTAAGCATTATATGCAGGGTTCACATGAATGTATTGATGAAATTAAAGCAATGCTCACTCCTGATGAGTTCAGAGGCTTTTTAAAAGGAAACGTGATTAAGTACAGATACCGTGCCAACCTAAAGAATGGTAAGGAAGATTTAGCTAAGGCTGATAATTACGCCTACTATCTGATTAACGGTCATTTTAAGAAAGCAGATCTTAATTCTGAGAACAATTCAAATAAACAAAAAAGTAAAGATGAACTTGCTTTTAACAAACTTAATGACTTGATGCAAGGTGTATGTATAGCTATAGCAGTTTGTACATTAATAAAAGAAAACTATTTATCAAATGATACTTTAAAAACTAACAGAAAGATTTATTCTTTGATTGATTTGACAAAAACTAGAGAATTAAATTCAGAGCATATATATTTAAGACACAGAATCCATTTTACTGATGGCAGTAAAATGGATCTTCTTATTGAAAGAGGTTTTACTTTAAAAGCTTTTTTTACAACTAAATGTTGTTGCAATGCTACGGGTGCCAAATTTTTATTATAAACAACTCAAAATAGCATTCCTTTCAGATAGTGTCATTTTGAATATATCGAAATAGTCAATTTGACACTATGAGATAAAATAAGCATTTCTACATTATTCTTTCAATAAATAAGATCTTATATACTTTTCTCATCATGTTAAAAAATTCAATCTTAGGTACTGCTATTTCAACGCCATCATCGCTGTTAATAATAGATACCTTGTCAACAATCGGATTGTATTTAACCTTCCTGAGAACAAGCGCATCCTCCATTACTAAAAAATATAACCTATCGTTTTCGATTCTTTCATTGTCAATCTCTGTTACCAGTAGTCTGTCACCTACTGCTATGTTCTTATAATTACTGTTTGCTAAAACACAAACGCACTTGTCTGATGAAAGTTTAAAACTGTCAAAGATTTCTTTATTGATGGTTAAGCATGGTTCGGGCATTTCAATTAGTTTTAGATTATCGTCAAAACAAGTTACAGTGTTGACAACAAAAGATATAACCTGTTCCCCAGTTATCTCTTCTATTGGCACCTGGAAGAAGTCAGCTATCTTATGTACAACCTCATCACTAAAAGGACGAAGTAAGTTACCATCAAGCCATTTCACAATCGTTGGATAAGTTACACCTAAAGCTTTCGCTAAATCTGTTTTCTTTATATTTCTTTCTGTCGTGAGCCTTCTTAAGCTTTCGCATACAGTTTTTGCGTTATACATATATTCTCCTTTTAACTTTGTATAAAGTTATTGTTAGTTTTTGAAAAACAAAAAGTTGTAAATAATAAAGCAAAGCAATAAAAAAATCAACAAAAAATTTAATTTGTTAAATAGGTATATACTAAAGATTTAAAAAACTTTAAATATTTACTTGCAAAAATAAAGCTAAGGTATAAAATACTTAAACATAATGTATATAAAAACCTAAAGGAAATATTTAAAGTGAAAACAGTAAACGTACTCTTAACAGAAGATATACTGAGCAATGCAAAGCTAAAGCTATCATCAAAGCTTTTATTTGCACGTATTCTTTTTTTAGCTTCTGTATCTACTAGAGTTGATAAGGCTGTTTTCTATTCAAATCAACAGGCAGTAGAAGAACTGCACTTGTCTTTAAGTTCAGTACAAAGATCATTTTCAGAGTTGGAAGATAACAAGCTGATTGAAAGCAATATCCAGCTAATCAATTTCAAAAAGGTAAGAAGTATTACTGTAAAAGGTGAATATTTTACAAGTTTCGATATGGTCAATTTGACTAACGAAAATGTCAAAATGACTATATCGAAAGTGTCAAATCGACCATATCGAAATGGTCAAAATGACATTTTCTACCTTATACATAATAGTATTATTAGTAATAGTAAATCTTTAGATAGTATTTATATAGTATCTAAAGAGTTCTCACAAGAAGACTTTACAGCTTACATAGAGAATATCTTTTTAGACTATAAAAATAAGAACATCTCTAAATATCCTCAACTCGAAACAATGAACTGCGCTCTAATGGCTGAGAAGTTCTACACACACTACGCACCTATGAAGTGGAAAGATAAAAAAGGTGCTCCTGTTAAAAATTTAAAGTTAAGAGTTCGTCAATGGTGTTTGCGTCAAATTGAATATGCTGGTCGTTATCAGCAACCTAAAACAACACCTGTTGCTACACCTGCTGACGTTGACCGCATAGCACAAAACATTGCGGATTCTCAATTTGGCGATGATGAAAACATCATTGATGTTGATTTATCAAGTAACGATTCAAACTTACTAATGAGGAAATAACTATGGAAAAGAAAGACATTAAACCTTTTGTTGAACTGTGGAAACAAGTTTCAATTCTGTATGGTCGTGAGATTAACGAACAGGCTTACGGCTTGGTATTCAACGCATTAAAAGAGTTTGACTTTGAAGATGTAAGAAATGCTGTATCTCTTCACCTTCAAAAATCGAAGTTCATGCCAACAGTTGCAGATATTTACGAGCAGGTTAAGTGCTTAAAGGGTATTGATACAGAGGCTTTAAAAGCTAAAGCTAATAATTTCTACAATCAGATAAACGATCACTTAGATACTGGCTGTGATTATATTTGTGATGACCCTCGTGCTGTATTTGCTTTTAGAACTGCTTTTGGTTCACTTAGTGAATTTGGTATGCACTCAACAGCACAAGATCCTTTTGACCGTAAAGCCTTTGTTGATGCGTATGTAAATGCACGAGGCGAGTTTGCAAGAGGTATGAATTGTCCTAACCTGATTCAAGGTCGCAATCATTTTTCACCAGTGGTTAGAGTTCGCTTTATTGGTAAGGCTGATAAGTGCAGAAAAGCACTTACAGACATTTACTCCTTCTCAAAGCAGAAGGCTAAGGTCGTAACCTTCGAGCAAAACAAATCTGTAATTCCTGAGTTAAAGAACCCTGTTCATCAGGAGACTGAATTTAACGTTGAGATAAACGGTCAACGTTTCAAGAATGGCTTAGACGCTTTAAATGCAGTTCTCAGCTCATTTGGTATTACACCAGTAAACACTAAGGCGTAATTATGAATACCTATGCTTTTGGACAAAAGACAGTAACTATCAAGCTGAACGGTAAAGAGATCGCAGGTCGTGAGGTTATTTTACCTTTGCCTCCATCAGTGAATCAGAAAACAACTGTGAACTGGAGTGCGATTAAAAATCAGTTTGCTGGCGGTTATTACTCTAGTTTTCGTTCAAAGAAAGGCTGTATTAAGAATACAACCGCATATAACAGATGGATCAATGCAGCACGTTGTCTTTTACGTAAAGGTCATTTGCCAGTGATTGAAAAGCCTGTTTGCTGCTTTGTGACTATCGTGTTCAAAGACTATCGCATTCACGATGGAGACAACCGCTTAAAGGCTTTGTTCGATGCTGGAACTAAAAGCGAATGTTTATACAAAGACGACAGCTTAATTAAATTCTTTTCAGTAGATACCCGTGTTGTACCTGAGAAGGAGTTTGTAGTAATGCACGTAATCGAATTAGAGGAGTTAGGAAAGTTACCTTTTCAATTAGGAGATCAGTATTTACATGACATCTCAGAAACATTGTACGAAGAAAAAACTAAATCTGACAGTACAGATGAAAGCTGACATTTTGCAACAGTGGATAGACGCAGATTTAACGATCGGAAATTTACTTGATTTATGGGGAGCACTAGCAAAGCAAAAATTAACAAAGTTTAAATATGAATCTCCAGCACATCAGCAGGGTGAAACATTTTTAGTTAAACGCTTTTGTAAAAAAGCACAAGCTGATTTGTTAGAGGAGATGATGAAAACGTTTAGAACGAATCACGAGTTTTTATTTGACGTTTTAAAAGATAGGTATTGTTTAAAAAAGATTAAGACATCTGCCAGTGATAGCAACGACTTACATTTAGCAATACAAGAATTTAAGTATTTTTTTACAGAGTTTGTAGAACTCAATTTCAAAGAACTAAAGGAACAAGAAACATGCAAATTAAATATGAATTAGATGAAGGTGCTTACGCTCCAGTGCGAGCACATGACAGTGATGCAGGCTTTGATCTTTCATGTATGGAAGATCAGATGTTAGATGCTAACAAAGCTAATACCATTGATACTGGTGTACATATTCTAATTCCTGAAGGTTATGTAGGTCTTGTATGTCCACGCTCATCATTCAACGTTAAAGGTATTGGTACACCTATTGGCGTTGTTGATGCAGGTTATACAGGTTCAATCAGAGTTGTATTAGAGCCTTTTAACGTAACAAAGATTTTTAAGGGCAATCGTATTGCTCAGTTGGTGATTTTACCTTTACCAAATATCAAGATGATTGAAGGTAAGGTTATTGGTGTTGATACTCATCGTGGTGCAGGCGGTTTTGGCAGTACTGGAGCTTAATATGGATGATTTGATTAGTTTATTAGTTTTGTGTAGTGCAATTTTTTTTCTTCATTGTTATGAGCGCATTAGGTATAGGTATCGGTAGAGTTATCTTAGTTTATTTTGGGGTGCTTTAAATGACAGTAGATTTAACAAGTGATGAGTTGCTTTTAATTCATGAAGCAGTCAAAGAATATTTTTTCGACTTACTAAACGATCAAATTAACTATGATGTTGATACATCAGATGAGCAAAAAAAATATAGTGATTTAGATAATAAGTTAAAAAAATATTTTGAACAAAAAGAGGAATAAAAATGTTTGATAAAGAAAGCGACATCAAGGTATATGTTACCGAGAATTACTCTATTTTTAATTTCTTAGAAAGCAATAGAGCAGTAAATCAGAATCAAGTAAAAAAATTGTTAAGTCAATTCAAGCAAAAGGTTATTACCCAGTGCCTATTTTAGTTGATGACAATTACAACATTGTAGATGGTCAGCATCGTTTTACTGCTGTAAAACAATTAAATCTACCTGTTTATTACATTAAAGGTGCTTTTATTGATGATGATTGTATTTCTCTAAATGCTAATGCTAAAAACTGGAATGTAATCGACTACGTTAAATTTTATGCTTCTAAAGGCGCTAAGTCTTATCAAAACTTATTAGAACTTTGGGGACCGTATTCATCTGACAAAAAATCTATTTTTTATTCTTTTGAGGTTTTAAAAAGAGCAGTTCTAAATGAAAAGTATTTTTCAACTGAAATGATAAAAGCAGGTAATTTGGATCTTCCTGAAAGAATTGCTGATATATCTCAGAGACTATCTATTATTAACGTTTGCTTAAAACAATTCAAAGTCACAGCTGATGCAAGAAGAGCTCTTGTTTCTGTTTTATATAAATTATTAAAAAATTTCTTGGTCGAACCAAACAAACTGATAAACAAGTTTGATCAACGCAAAGACAAGGAACTACCAGGATTAAGAACTGTTGAACATGCATTGTACTTAGTCAATGACATTTACAACTACAAGTGTTCAAAGAAAGTTGATCTTGTAATTGCATATAAGAACTTAAATTTAGACAAGGAAGATGAGTAAGGAAAGTAACAAATGATATTAAAAGAATTTTTAGATAAATGTAGCAGAAATGAAAATGTTTGTATTCTTATTGCACATACTCAATTTGAAAGTTTTGTTCGCCAGCCGCAAGGTTTAAAAGAAGATTTTAAAGGGCTGTTAGATTGCGAAGTTATACGTTTCTTTTCAGCTGCAAAAGATGTCTGGACTATTTGCGTACTAATCGAATGTGATGATTTAAACAGAATAAGAGGAGTTAGAAAATGACATTAAGAGATTTTTTAGATGATATTACAGATGATGAACTTATTTATTTAAAGCTTTGTGACTATTTTGCGAGTGCTTATCCATTTAGAAAATACAGAGTAAATAAATTATCAAAACTTTTAGATTGTAAAGTACACAGTATTGGATCGATGAATTATGAAGATCAAATTGCAATCGTTGTACATATTGAATGCGAAGACTTAAACGACTGTAAGAACTTTTTTAAAAGGATTGATTATGTATGAGCTTATGGTAAGGATCGCACTATCTTTCTCAGTTATCAATCTGATAATTCTATATTTTGTCTTAACAAAAATGATTGACTATAGAAACAAAGTGCTAGCTGTATTTCATATATTGAGCAGACATTGTGGTGTGCTTGTTTCATTAAATAAAGTTATTAACGGTGAAAAGAAAGAATGAATATAGCTATAAGTGTAGTAATAATTGTTTCAATTTTTAATTTTGTGTTTACTTATTCTGTAGCAAAGGTTGTATTGAAACATGATCAAATAATATCTGTTTTAATAAAAAATGCTTCATTATTAACAAAGTGTTATTCGTTACTAACTGAGCGTTATTTAAGTTCAAACACAACTACTGATAAAGAGGATAAGAAATGAGTAAAACAACAAAGCAGATAAGACACATGTTTAATTTAGGTGTTGCTATTTTATTTACAGGTTTTGTTTTTGCAATAGGAGCTGTAATGGGAATAAGTTTCTTTTTAAGAGTATCGAGTTTGTTATGAGGTAATTAAAATGAATTTTGATGTAAAAGACGTTAAGTCATGGGTAAACAGATACGAAGTAAAGGTTGGGGATAAAGGTTATGTATCTAGCAATCTTTATTCTTTACAAGACGATTTAAAAAATAACGTTGCTCTAATTAGAGAAATTTCGCGCATCTGTTATGATGATGTTGAGTGCTTTAGTTGTAAAGCGTTTGGGACTATTAGAAGTTACGGTTTCTTTTTACCGTTAGATGCTGTCAAGGCAGACGAGCCAAAAGAAAAGAAGTATCGACCTTTTAAAACTATGAGCGAATTGGAATATGAATTAAACAAGGATAATAGAAGTGAGCATCAATTTCTATGTGTTGGTACTGATATTTTTATTAGAAATAAAAATCAAGTAACACATTTGATGATTACAAGGATTGATAGAGATGCAGAAACAAGTGAGGTGCTTTTTGTTAATGGTATGTCACCTATACATTTGTTTAATAATTATGAAATTAGAGTTGGTGCTAAATGGTTACCTTTTGGAGTTGAGGTAAAAGAAAATGATTCAGATTAAAACTACCGTAGAAATTACAGGAGTGCTGCTAAGAAAAGATTTAAAGCCTGAGCTTCAAAAAATGTCACTAAAAGAGCTTAGAAAATTTGTTTTAAATCATAACTCTGAAACTGAGAATATCTTTAAAAATGCTTTCGGTAATTTATATGACGTTCGCATTAAAGACGTTGTAGTTATGGAGAGTAAACAGTAAAACGTTTGCCGTTTGAATAGTTAAAAGTGTGACGTTTGAACGGCAAAAATTGAATATTTAGGAAATTGAAAAATGAGCAAATCAAGTGATACACACAATATCCAGCTAACTAACTTAGAAATTTTCGTACTGGAATTTATCTTAGAAGATTTTGAAGTGGACTTAGAGCTTAGCTCTAAAGACGGTAAAAAAATATCTTTACCGAACGTTATCAGTGGCTTTGTGCAGAAATTAAAGGCAGCAGAAAATGAACAGTAAGATTATTGATGATTGGATCGCTAATAAAGTTAAAGTAGCTGTAATAATGAAAGCTAACCGTGGCAATGACACTTATGTTCATATAGCTGGAACAATCAAAGGAAATGATGACGTGGGCATACTTTTTGAAAGTAGTATGAAAGATACCTTTTATATCCCATACACAAGCATTGTTGAAATAGAAAATAGAAAAGACAGGTAAAAATGAGCTTTGACTTTATCTGTAATGTGATTTTAGGCACTTTGTGTGTCTATCAGGGTTATCGCATCCAAAAAAAACAATAAAAGGACTTTGCAAAACTTTAACAAAGCAAAGTAATATACTTGGTTCTCCTTTGGTTAAATATAGATTTGTTACGGACGAAGCATTTTATATTGTAACCTCTCCTAAATTTAAACACAGAGATTTTATGTATAAATGGGTTAAATCGGCAGATTGTAAAGAAATGAATCTCATAGAAATTGTAAATGGTGAGCCTGTACCTCTTAAAGAGAAAATGATTTATGGCGATCCTGAAATTGATGGTGACTATGAATACGCCCTTCTCTGTCTTGAGGCGAACGGTTTTTCTGCTGCAAAGATTAAAAATCCAAAATAACAACGTCAACTTACACACTGGAGCTAAAAGAAATGGAATATTTAATCGAAAGACTGTTTTATATAAAAAGAAAAACTGTTCATGGCATTAAATATCACTTTTTAAAAGTGAAAGAAAGAGATGATTATTTTGTCTGTTTAGCAGAAGAAAGCAATTTTCACATTGTAAAAACAGAAAAATTACAGACAAAGGAACAGTTCGCTCAGATACTGCTAAACATCTACAAGTCAATGTATGGCGCAGATAACGTTGAGTTAGAAGTACGCTATTGTCTAGCAGACGATAAGGAGACGTTGTTTAAGCTTCAAACATATTTTTCAGAAGAAGAACCTAACGAACTTGTATATGGGCGTTCAAAATATGAATCAATGTGTGATGTATTTCTTGAAGAAGATTATATTAAGTGTTCAAAAGACACTTCTATACTTGATGTTATAAAGCAATTCTTAATAAATGACCGCCTGATAACAGAAGATGATGTCATGTTAAAGTTTAAATCTGACGTTCCAGTGAAAAGAGATTTTATAGTTCGTTAAGTTAATTTTTAGCTTTTTTTATAAAGCGTTCCTTTATTTTGAGGAGCGCTTTTTTTATATCTATTAAACTTAATGTTTAAAAAATAATATGTAATGTTTAATAAAACATAAAATAATGTTATATAATATTATAAAGACAATAACTAAATAACAAACATTAGGTATAGATATATGAACGATTACAAACAAATTTATAATGAGTGGTTTAAAACAGCTGATGAGAAAGCTTTAAATTTTTTTAAAGATCCTTTTACAGGTGAAGTAGAGAAAGAAAATGAGATTTCTTATCTACATGCAACTCATATCGGCGGTTCAACTGATGCTGTGCTGCTAGGTGAATCTGAATATGCTGAACCTCAAGATGTCTTAGAAAAAATGCAGAATTTATCTTTTGGTGAAGATAAGTTTGTGTTTGACAGAGGTCACGCTTTAGAGCCTTTTATTGCTGAGCAGTTTTCTAAGCAGACACATCTCAGAGTAAAAGACGGAACTGTTCTTTATAACGAGAATTATCCTTGGTCGATTGCTCAGGTAGATTTCTTCACAGAAGACAATACACCTGTTGAAATTAAGACAGTCGGTTTTAATATGCGTGACAAACTCGCAACTGACGGCTCAAAAATTTGGGGCAAAGGTTGTGAGTTCAATTCCAAAGGTGAACTTCTAGCAGAAGATAACACTATTCCTCGTGATTACTATATCCAGTGTCAAAAGCAGATGCTCTTTGCTGATAAAGAACAGATGTATCTTTGTGCTTGGATTCTTACCGAAAACAGAGTTCGTGTTTATGTTGTACATCGTGATGAAGAAACAATTAAAAAAATCATTGATGCTGAGATTGATTTTGTTTTTGATCACCTGATTCCAAATGTTCCTTATGTTTTAAATGCTGAATTAGAAGAAGTCGAAGAAGGTGGAGTTGATGCTGTATATGCTGATGATGCCTTTATTGAAAAAGCAAAAGAATTAAAAACAGTCAACAAACAGAAGACTGAACTTGATAAACGTTCTAAAGAACTTACAGCAGAAATTAAATCTTTAATGAACGGTCACGCAGAAGCTATCACTACTAAAGGAACTCTTATTTGCACTTTAACAAAGCAGACAAGACGCACTTTTGATGCTAAGGCTTTTGCTGATGCTGATGCTGAAACTTACAAACAATACTTAAAAGAAAGCGAAATTTCACCAAAGCTGACAATCGCTAAGGGGGTTTAGCAATGGACTTTTTAAGCATTGAAGATACAGCAAAATTTTTTGTCAAATCGAAATTCAGTTTTTATTCATTTAAAAAGAAAAGTTCTGATTTTCCTCAGCCTTATAAAAAAGGCGGTAAAAACTTTTACTCAAAAACTGAACTGAAAGAATGGGCTAAAGGACACAGAATTTTAACTGTAGAGGACAAATAAATGGCAGAAGAGATTGAAGTTAAGGCAGAAGTAATACCTGCTACAGAAGCTGAATTAAAGTTTATTTCACAGGCTCAAAAACAAATTCATACAGCTTATGACGATAGACAACTAATCAGCATGATCGCATCTCAGATCGCATTACCTAAATCAGCACCTGACGTAAAAGTAAATCTAGCTGATGTAATGAATGTTATCCGATTATCTGTGTCAATGGGGTTAGATCCTATTCTCGGTGGTATTTGGGCTTTTAAGGATAAAGACGGTCGATTAGTAACCTCAGTTTCAAAGAAAGGCTGGCAGCAGGCAGTCGCCAGTCAGAAGAACTGCGCAGGCATTTCTTTTAAAGATAACGGAGTTCTTTTAAAGAAAGTCGTAAATCGCATTGTTGGTAATAAAACTCTAAAGAAAGAAGTTCTTTATTACGAAAGCACAACTTGTATTGTTCAGAAAAAATTAGCTGATGGTTCTGTATGTTCTTTTGAGGGTACAGCATATCACGATGAAGAGTTTGACGCATCAAAGCCTACCTGGTTGCAACGACCTAAACGAATGCTTCAATCAAGAGCTATGACCATTGCCATTTCAAATGCTTATGGTTGGGGTGCTTACGACAAAGAAGAGTTTGAAGATTTACTTGTTTCTCAGGATATTAGAACTGAAAAAACTACAGTTGCAGTTGAAGATAGCACTAATCAAAATCAAGAAGATTTATTGCTTGAAAACAAGACACCTAAAGAAGATCTAATTGAGCAAATGAATAGAGCTGTAACTAGAAAAGAATTAGTAGCTGTATTTAAAAAAGCACCTAAAGAACTACAAGAAGATCAAGAAATAATTGACCTCGGCAAACAGCTAAGAGCAAACATTAAGGAGCAGTAAATGCCAGTATATCAATCAGATTATGTAAAGCCTATTCAATCAGATAATCCTGATTATCATTCTAAGTTTTGGGAGGAGTTTAAGCTTTATCCTAAAGAGATTACAGGTATCAGATGTAAGGCGAAGTTAATTTTTTGTTCTGACGATTCAATCGAATTTGATGATAACAAGAAAAAAGATGTTCGTGTTGAATGTGAGCGCACAAGATGTGTGTTCTTACTTCAAAATGCTGATGGTAAAGATAGCAAATATTACATTGACCATCAGTTCTGGGGCAGACGCAGAACAAAAGATAAGAACGATCCGAATGCAAAATGGGGTGAATGGGGGCAGAACTCTTGGGATATTCAGCAGTTAATGTCTATTGTGAATGACCAAAAGACAGCAGAAGAGCAGGCAACGAAAATTGATTGTCAAAACTGCACTATCTACCCTGAAATTTGCGGATCTATTTTTACTCTTGTTATCGGTAAGTATGGCGAATACAAAGGCAAGAATGGCGACTATGACAGAATTTCAGTGAACGTTTTTTATCCAGATGGTCGTTCTTTAGATGAAGTTGAACTTGGTGCTAAAGAGGCTTTAGACGTTGTGCGAGCTTTAGATAAGGCTAAGGCTAAGTATCAGGCTTTTAAAGATGAACAATCAGAAACAGAAGCACAGCCAGCTTATGGTTCACAACCTGCTTATGAACAAGCACAAGTTGCAGAGAGTGCGCCTGCTGCTGTGGTTGAGCCATCAGCTGAATCAACTGACGATGACGATTGCCCATTTTAAAGCATAAGGACTAGGTTATGTTGAGCGTGAATGAACAGTTACAGGAGTTATCAGACAAGATAGACATAATGTTTGATCTTCTTGTTAAAACTCAGTCACGCTCTTATAACCTTAAATGTTTCTGTGAGGAGCTTGGCATTTCTCAATATAAGCTGAAAAGCTATTACTCAGAAAACAAGTTATCAATACCTGCACCTTTTAGAGTGAACAAACAAGATCCTTGTTATTCACTTGAAGATTTAATTTATATGAAAAAGTGGTTAAAGCATCATGGCAACTAATGCAGAAGAAATAAAAGAAAATTTGAAAATATGGACAAAGGCAAGAGTTGCGAATCAAGTTGAAGTTGTTGAGCGTGAACTTATGGCATTAGTAAAAGACATCGCACAAATGAACGACTTGCAAAAAGTTGTTGGTGAACGCAATTTCAGTAAGCAGGTATCTACTTTTATTATTCAATTAAAAACATTTCAAGAACAACTGAACAATGATTAAGATTTCAATTTCAGAGGGAGCTAAGTTTTTTTTGCTCTCTTATATAGCCTTTTGGAAACGATTAAAAAAAGAAAAATATAAATATCCAAAAGTATATAAAAACAAAGAAGGTAAGATGTTTCTTAACCGTGAAGAGGTCGAGAAGATAGCCTCCTTTGAAATTGATTTTCTTAAAAAGCACATCTCAGTAAACAAAGTATCACAGCTTCTGTTTGGTAATACAATCACATTAAATCAGTATCTGAAAAGAGACACTTATTGTTTTTTACCAGTAGAAACATACTGCGAAAAACAATATATTAATAAAGATAAGTTTTATTTATTTTTCGCTGATTACTGTGATAATAAAAAACTTGTTCCTCATAAAGTCTTGTATAATCTTTTATGTGGTTATGGTTTCTACTCAAAGTTAAGCTATGACATCATAGATTGTGAAGAGTTTAAAAAGATTAGAAAGGTCAGATTTACATCTGATTCTAATGCTAGAGTTTTTTATAACATCAATGATCTTAATTGCTTTTTGACTAGCAAAGGTTTTCGTAAGATTACTCTTTATTAGGTCACGAAAAGGTCACAAATTTTATCAAGCCTTTATCTTATCTGATTTTACGAAGTTGGCAAGCAGCACCAGTTTATTTCTTAATAAAACCAATTCTTAAAACGTCTAAATTTTAAAAGCTCTTGTTTTTCTCAAGATTGATAGCTGTTAAATCTATCTTTTCTTGTCGTGTTATACTAAAAAATAAAAGTATAAGAGACTAAACAATGGAATTTCCAAAAGAGCTTTCTAAAATCTCTACTTTTAGAGACATTATTGATAATAATTGCGTCTACGTAGATAAGACTGATCTCATAGCAAAGTTTGCATCCCTAAAAGGTCCTTTTGTTTTCTTTAGACCAAGAGGTTTTGGAAAATCAACTTTAATAAGCTCTTTACAAGATCTTTTTGAAATGGGCTTAGATAATTTTCATTCTTTAAAAATAGGGCGTCTTTGGAAAGATAAGACATACAAGGTCATTAAACTTGATTTTTCAAGTTTTAAAGAAAGCTCTTCTACTGAAGATTTTAAAGCCAGTTTTAACCGAGAGTTATTTACTGCTTTAAAGAATGCTAACTTGAGCTTAAACAAAGTTCAAGAAAATGATGGACCATCTGATCTTTTATCGGAAATACTGATGAATATCGATTCAACAGATTTAGTTCTTTTAATCGATAATTACGATGCGCCTCTTACTGCTGTACTAGCTGATAAAACTGAATTTACATCACGACAAAAGATTCTGTCAAACTTTTACAGTACGGTTAAGTCATATCAAGGTGTGTTTCGTTTTGTCTTTATTACAGGTGAGATTAACTACTTTAGTTCATCTACCTTTTCTTCTTTTAACCTTTCTGAGGATCTGTCTTTAAATAGTGATTTCGGAGCTTTGGCTGGTTTTACTGAAGATGAGCTGGAATGCTATTTTTCTCCATATATTGATAGAGCCTGTAAGATATTAAACAAACTCAATAAAAACAGCAAATATACTCACGATAATTTGTTATCAACTTTGAAAAGAAAGTATGGAGATTACTGTTTTGATAACAAATGCAAAGAGCATGTATACAATCCAAGTTTTATTGTTCACTTTTTTAGTGAAATAAAAGAAGAGCATCCTAACAGTCATATTTCAGAAAGTTTTCGAAATAGTAGTTTAGATAACTTTCTAAGACATGTTTTATCAAAAGACATAAAAGAACAGTTGCTAAAGTGCATTGATTTAGGAATTTCAATTGACCTTGCTCAATCTAATCTTTATCCGCAATTAGATATGTTAACAGAGCGCAACTTATATGCAATCTTGTACCAGTTAGGGGATTTGTGCATCAAAGCATCTAGAAAAGGAATATTATCTTTAGGAATTCCTAATCTTGAGGTAAAACAAGCTCTCAAAGAACTTGTTAAAGATGTATAGAATAGATCTGAAAATCAGCTTTAAAGGTATAGTGCTAAATACAAATGAAAAGAGCTTCAACTCAGAGAGTATGAAGCTCTTAAAATCTCATTTCAGACCTTTATCTAAAGTATAAAGACAGACTTTAGACTGTAATTAAAATCTAATCTGCTTTTTCTTACCAGGGCGAGGAATGTAAACAAAGATAATACCGATAATTGCACCACATAATGCAATTAAAGCACCTTGTAACCACCAACGCATCTGCATATCTAACTCTTTAGTTTCAAGTTTATCTGCATAATCACGTCTTGTAGCATCAAGATCTTCTAACTGATTGTTTTGCTTTGATATCTGCTCTTTTAGAACAGCATTTTCTTTTTCTAGTTTCTCAACTTTAGCTTTAGCAACCTGATAGTCTTTAGCTACGATTGAGTCATAGTTATCCAAATCGTTCTGTAATTTAGCAACCTGACCTTCTAAGATCTCAACCTTTGCCTTACCACAAGGCTCTGTCTGAAGATCCCTAGTCTGCATCCATAATTGTTTGTTATCACTTTCAACTAAAACAAACTTCTTGTCATCAGACATCTTGATGAATTTAAACTTTTCACCTACATGTGTTGCCTGAACAATTCTGCATTTAGCACTAGGGCAAGTTCTTAACCAAACGTTAGCTGCTTCTGATACATAAACCTCATCACCTACTTGAGATTCCTCAACGGTAGCAGGTTTTGTAACTTTAATTTCAGCCTGAGTTGACTGTTCAGTTGCCTGAGCAGTGCTACTTACTGTGTCTTCAGCAAAAGCGGAGTTTGCTAAAACAAGAGAAGAGCATACTAAGGTAAGTGATAAGATATTTTTGATAGATTTCACGATAAATCCTTAAATTCAAATCAATTTTGTTGTTTTGAATATTTTGAAAGTTTTAAGCATTTTGAACATTGTTACAATTTTAGCACAGCTTGATTTATCACAGTTGATATAGCTGATTAAAAATCACTCATGTTAACTTCAACTCGGCTATTTGTGTCCACGTTCGTGGCGCAGAGTGACCAAGTAACTGGCTGTAGACACTTAATTACAGTAGTTGCATTCTCTTAAAGAAGTGAAAGTCAGAACTTCCAAAGAAGAAGTCATATTTCGTCTTACAGTCAGATTTTGTGCATGTAGACAGTGCAAGGTAACAAATCTTGAAAGGCTTTTTTCATATTTGAGCTTTTTGTGAGAATAATCTAGGCACAAACACTAGAAAATCTCTTATCATAGGAGTATCAAACGGAGAAAGACTATGAATAACAAAGAGATTGAGCTTAAATTTGGCTATGATGGCAAAGCTGACAATTTATTTGAGACCTTTTCTAAAATTGGTAATGTAAGTGCTGAGAGTGAACAGCATTTAGATAACACCTATTTTGATACTGATGATAAAGATCTGTTTGCGCTAAAAGCAGGTCTTAGAATCAGACGTGCTGATACTTTTACTGAGCAGACTTTAAAGGTAAAAGGTGAGAATATCGGTGGTTTACACAAGAGAGTAGAGTACAACCTGCCACTTGGTGATACAGCTGAGGTTCCAAATTTATTAAAGTTTCCAAAAGAAGCTTTCCCTGAGAGCTTTGATGTAGACTCAGTACAGCAAAAGCTAAAGAAAGTCTGCCATATCAGTTTTACCCGTCACTTATTTAATTTATCTTTGTTAGACAGTGTCTTTGAAGTAGCTTATGACAGAGGCTTCATTGAGGTTAACAAAATTGGTAGTGATACTCCTGTTCAGTACCCACTAAATGAATTAGAAATTGAGTTAAAAGAGACTACCGCTAAAGGCGATGATCTTTTAAATATCTTCTCAATTCTATGTACTCATCTGGCAACTAACAATCTGCCTTTATTATTAGAGCCTTTTTCTAAGATGCACAGAGCTGCTTTATTACAGAACAGCTCTCATATGTTACTAAACTTGTCTCCATTTGATACTAAATCTGATGCAACACAAGTAACAGAATACATTAAGAACTTAGTTGCAAGTTTTGAACAGCTCTATGGCTATTTCATTATTTCAAAAGATATTACTGTCTTTAATTTAATGACCTCTGTTCTAGAAGAATTATTACTGTCACTAAAACTCTTAAAGAAAAAGAATTTACCTGCCTTTATTCGAGGTCAGAATGAACCTGTAACCTATAAACAGGATCTGCAGATCATCTACAGACTGATTAAGAACTTCTACAAAGTCTGTTTCCATCTAAAAAAGAAACTTTTAAATGCCAAGTTAAATGGTAAAGATAAGGCTATAGAGGACTTATTTAAGGTAGTAAGAGAGTCTGAAAAGCAAAACAAGATGTTTTTAATTCCTCTAAAACTGCGTTTGTTACTGTCTCTGATAGCAAGTTAAGTACTCTTGTAATTAACTCAAATCTTCAATCACTAATGTAACAATTAGCAATCTTCATATATTTGACGTATTAGAGCCAATTTTAAGATTGGCTCTAGTAGACTGTGTAGCAGGAAACTCCTAATGGCAACTAAGAATAAAGATGCAGTTGAATTTGTAAAACGCTGGATTGATAAAGGTGACGAGAAACAGCATAGCCAACTCTTTTGGACTGATCTTCTGTCTAATGTACTTCATAGCACTGTAAATAACGAAACAGTTAAATTTGAATACAGAGTTCAATTAGGACATCAATCTTACATTGATGTATATCTTCCAGACTCACGAGTAATCATTGAACAAAAAGGCAGTGATATTGATTTATTTAAAGCTGCCAAACAGTCAGATGGCACAGAACTAACACCATTTGAACAAGCTAAACGTTATAACGTAGAGTTGCCATTCTCACAAAAAGCACGTTGGATCGTTACCTGTAACTTCAAGTCCTTTTTAATCTATGACATGGATCAGGATCTAAAAGGTAAAGATCCTGTACGTATAGAATTAGAAGAACTGCCTGAGAGAATCAATGAACTTCAATTCTTAGCTACATTCAAGAATGACAAAATCATTGTAGAACAGGAACTGTCAATTAAAGCTGGTGATTTAATCGGTAAGCTGTACGATGGTTTAATCAAGCAATACAAAGATCCAAAAGCTGATAACACCTTAAAGAGCCTTAATAAGCTGTGCGTTCGTCTGGTATTTTGTTTATATGCAGAGGATGCAGGACTATTTGATCGCCATGATTGTCATATCTTTGGTAATTACATCAAGAACACTGATACCAAGAACATCAGAAGAGCTTTAATTGACCTGTTTGAAGTTTTAAATCAGAAAGAAGATGAACGAGATCCTTATTTAGATGAGGAATTAGCTAAATTTCCTTATGTAAATGGCAATCTGTTTAAGATTGTTGACACTCATACAGAGGAAATTCCTAATTTTACTGGTGAATTAAAAGAGATTTTAGTAACTGAGTGCTCAGAAAGTTTTGACTGGGCAAACATTTCACCTGCAATCTTTGGTGCTGTATTTGAAAGTACCTTAAACCCTGAAACAAGACGCTCAGGTGGTATGCACTACACCTCAATACAGAACATCCACAAAGTTATTGATCCTCTGTTTTTAGATGAGCTAAAAGCAGAATTTGAACAAATCAAACAGTACAAGACCGATAAAAAGATCACACAAGAGTGTAATGATTTTCAAAACAAATTGGCAACACTAAAGTTCTTAGATCCTGCCTGTGGTTCTGGTAACTTCCTTACAGAAACATATATCAGTTTAAGAAAACTTGAAAATGAGGTGATCCTCTTCCGTTCTAAAGGTATGAGTTCACTTTCATTAGAAGAGTTAAATCCTGTAAAGGTAAGCATTCATCAGTTTTATGGCATCGAAATTAATGATTTTGCCTGTGCTGTTGCTACTACAGCTTTATGGATTGCTGAATCTCAAATGCTCCATGAAACAGAAGAGATCATCCACCGTGACATAGACTTTTTACCATTAAAATCTAACTCAAACATCGTTGAAGGTAATGCCTTACGCATGGATTGGAATGAGGTTGTTACAGCATCAGAGCTTAACTACATTATGGGTAATCCGCCGTTTGTAGGGGCATCTATGATGACTGCAGAACAGAAAACAGAAGCTGTAGATATTTTTGGAAAAATAAAGCTATCAAATAGCATCGATTATGTTGGTGCTTGGTACTTTTTAGCCACAAAATATATGGAAAGTACCAAGATAAAAGCAGCATTAGTATCAACAAATTCTATTACACAAGGAGAAATTGTTGGTGCTATGTGGAAACCTCTTTTTGACAAACACAAAGAGTTGAATATTCTCTTTGCATACAGAACTTTTAGATGGGATAGTGAAGCTAATCTTAAAGCTCACGTTCACTGTGTAATTATCGGCTTTACTTGTTTTATTTCTTCTAAAGAAGAAAAGTTAATTTATAGTGGAGATAATGTTGCAAAGGCTGATAATATCAGCCCGTATTTATTAAATTCAGACACGGTATTGATAGAAAGCAGAGCCAAACCTATATCAGATGTTCCAAAAATGACTATGGGAAACAAACCATCTGATGGGGGAAATTTAATTATTCAAAATTCTGAATTAAAAGATGAAATCTGCAACAAAGAACCTTTTATAGAGAAATATATCCGTGAATATATTGGAGCAGAAGATTATCTTCATAACAAAGGTCGAAGATATTGTTTTTGGCTAACAAATGCTAATCCAGCCGATATAGCAAAATCAAGTGAATTATCGAAAAGGTTAGATGCCGTTAGAGTAATGAGATCTAACAGTACGGCAAAACCTACAAGACAAAAAGCTGAAACTCCTAGTTTGTTCTTTTCCATCGTACAACCTAAAACGGAATACCTCTTAATCCCTAGAGTATCTTCAGAAAAAAGAAGATATATCCCAATAGGTTTCATTTCTCCAAAAGAAATTGCTTCTGATTCCTGTTCAATTGTTCCAAATGCTACTTTATATCATTTTGGTATATTAACATCGTCAGTACACATGGCATGGATGAGAGCTGTGGCTGGAAGGTTAAAAAGTGATTACAGATACTCAGGTAATGTTGTTTACAACAATTTTGTTTGGGCTGATGCAACAGAAGAACAAAACGAAAAGATAAGCAAAACAGCACAAGCAATCCTTGACGCTCGTTCCTTATATCCAGACAGTTCACTTGCAGATTTATATGATCCTCTTACCATGCCACTTGAGCTATTAAAAGCTCATAAAGCTAATGATAAGGCTGTTTTGGCTTTGTACGGCTTTAAACCAGATGCAACTGAAGAGGAAATCGTTGCAAAACTAATGCAGATGTATGCTGAGAAGGTAAAAGAGCTTGAGCAAAAGTCTAAAGAAAAGAGTAAATGAGCAATAAAGATAATAGCAAAGACAAAATCTATGTATTTTCATCAGAGCTAATCGCTAAATGGATACTAAAATGAAATTTAACATCATCCCATCACCAAAGAATTACGATGCTCTTCCTGATGTTTTAAAAAAGGAAGCAGAAAATCAGTATGCAAGATTAAAAGATAAACTTTCATATGAGGAATTCTACCTATTCGACAGCAGGGCTGATTTTAAGTTTGTATTAGCTTTATCAGATTTTATTGCTAATACTATTTTTAGCTATCCAAAAGAATGTGCTGCCTTAGTAGCATCAGGAGCATTAGATTCAGCTCATTTTGCTGATTTCCACAAGAGCGCGATAGAAGAGTACATAACAGAAAAACTCTCAGACTTTGATTTAAAAAAACGCCTAAGAGTAATCAGACGCACTAGATCCATGGTTATAGCATGGCGTGATCTTACAGGTGTAGCTTCAATTGATGAGGTTTTTTCATCATTATCAATTTTAGCTGAAGTTATTGTTTTAAGAACTTTAAAGGTTACACGCCTGCAGCTTAATAACGCCTATGGTGATGCTCTGTCTGATGACGGTACACCAATGCCATTACTGACCTTAGGTATGGGGAAATTAGGTGGTGGAGAGCTCAATTTCTCATCTGATCTTGATTTAATCTTTGCCTATCCATATGACGGAGAAACTAAAGGTAAGCCCCGCTCTTTAACTCATAAAGAGTTCTTTACAAGAATCGTACAGCGAACAGCAAACATGCTCTCAGATAAAACTGTAGATACATTCTGCTACCGTATTGATTTAAGACTAAGACCTTTTGGTGATGCAGGTACCCTTGTAAATTCCTTTGATGCTTTACAGATTTATTATGAGACACAGGGGAGAACATGGGAGCGTTATGCTTTAGTTAAAGCTAAATTACTAGGTACCAATGAAGACTATGGTGATTATGGTGATGAGTTAATCTCCCTACTAAAACCATTTGTTTACAGACGTTATCTTGATTATGGTGCTGTGCAGTCTTTACGTAAGTTAAAGCACATGATTGAGTCTGAGGTACGTCGCCGTTCTTTAAACAATAACTTTAAATTAGGTCAGGGCGGTATCCGTGAGGTAGAGTTTATTGCTCAGGTCTTTGAACTTATGCGCGGTGGTCGTTTTGAAGAACTGCGTGAAAGGTCATTACGTAAAACTCTAAAGAATATTAGAGCACTTGATCTGTTACCTGAGAATATCTGCACCTTACTTGATGACTGTTACGTTTATTTACGTCGCCTCGAAAATGTAATTCAGGAGTTCTCCGACAAGCAGACACAGACTTTACCTGATAATGAAAAAGACTGTGCAAGAATGCTTGTTGCCATGAACTATCAGGATAAAGAGACATTCTTACACGATCTTGATGAGGTTATGGGGGCTGTACATGAAGAGTTTAAACAGGTCGTAGCTGACGAGGACAACGGTCAGGAAAAAATAGAGAATTTTGACCTGTGGGAAGCTGACAACTCAGAAGAAGAGTTAAGCGCTGAACTTGATAAGTACCTTGTAAATAAGAGTGAGGATAAAGAGCTTGCTAAAGCTATCATCAGTTTAAAACATACCTTATCCAGAATGCCTGTAGGTCCTGTAGGTCGTGAGACCTTATTAGAGTTAATGCCAAAAGTGATTTATCTTGTGGCAAAAGAAGAACAGGCAGCTACTATCTTCAGACGCATTGCAGGTTTAATTGAGCAGGTAGCTCTAAGAACTCCTTATATGCAGCTTTTGCGTGATAACAATTTGGTTCTAGAGCGTTTTATCAAACTTCTAAAAGATAACCATTACGCCAGTGAGCTTATTACTTCACATCCTATTTTATTAGATGAGCTCTTTATTCCACAGTATTTTGATGCACCTCCTAGTGCTCAGGAATTCTTTGCCATGTTACAGGAAAGATTAATGAGAATTCCTCAGGATGATCTTGAAACTGTAATGGAAGAGTTGCGTCTTTTCAAAAAAGTTATGGTCTTTAGAATTGCGCTCTCTGATAAGGCAGGCAAGTTACCTTTAATGAAGATCTCTGATGCTCTAACCTGGCTTGCTGAGGCCATTGTAAAAGAGCTTATGATTTTAGCCTGGGATCAGAATGCTAAAAAGTATGGTATCCCTGAAGGTACAAGTGTTGATGATCCTGGTCTTGCTGTAATTGGTTACGGTAAGTTAGGAGGCATTGAATTAGGTTATAAGTCAGATTTGGACATGGTCTTTATTAGAAAAGTCTGTGAAGGTACCACCAATGGTGAATCACCAATTTCAGTTGACATGTTCTACCAGAGATTAGTGCAAAGAATGTTGCACCTGTCTACTACCAAGACAGTAGGAGGTGTGCTCTATGACTTAGATATGAGACTGCGTCCTGATGGTGATACAGGGCTTTTAATCTCTGATATTGATTCTTTTGAAAAATATCAGTCAAACCGTGCCTGGACTTGGGAACATCAGGCTTTGGTAAGAGCAAGACCAATAGCTGGTTCAAAACAAATCATCGATGAGTTTAACCGTATTCGTGAGGCAGTGATAAGACGCACTAAGGATGAGGTTAAATTAAAAGAAGAAGTAGTGGCTATGCGCGAGAAGATGCGCAAGCACCTTGACAGAACCTCAGATAAACTCTATGACATCAAGCAGGGACCTGGTGGCATGATTGATGTTGAGTTCATCTCTCAGTATTTATTATTAGATAATGCTCCTCGCTTTAAAGATATGAAGTTATGGACAGATAATGTCAGAATTTTAGAAGAATGCTCTAAATTTGGCATTATTGATGAGACTGTAACACGACAGTTGATTGATGCATATATTGATATCCGTAAGATTTATCATGAGTTATCTTTAGCTGATCTGCCAAGACTTGTGCATATTGAGGACAGACCTGTAAAGACTTTTGATGTTGAAAAGATCTGGAAAGAGCTATTTAAAGATGTAATCAGCAAGGAAATTGGTAATAAAGCTTAAGAGCTGTACTTTAACGACCTATAGAGACAAGATACTTAGGCTTTATTTTACTTAAAACTCAGGAAAAAATGATCTTCTACTGAAAAAAGGATCCAGAGGATCATCATCGTCATCATAAGGATTTACTAGAGGGAAATCTCTTTGAAGCAGAGCTTTGTCATTTGAGACAAGAGGTCCTTTACCTTTAGGACACTTATAAGCTCTACCTGACAGACCTACTCCTAGCATTCTCCTTGTAAGAGGGCGTGGGTAGACGTGTGTCTCTACAAGATGAGTGCCACCTAGTTTTGCAACAGCCATCTTTAAAGAGAATCTTGCGTTGTCAATGTGAGCAAAGGGGGCATTGGTATCAACGTCAGCTATAAAGGTACAACCTTCAACTTCAGTTGGCAGAGCGGTGATAATTTTATTAGCCTGATTAAGTTCCTGCTCAGAATAACAGCCCTGTAGAGAAACCGTCACAAGACTTACAAAAATGCAAATAAATAAACTTTTCATTGAGGCTAAAACCTACTTGTCAGACAAACCCGGGTAGCGGTTCTCCTCTGGATTTGGAGCTGTCTTAAAGCGTCTGTGTAACCACAGGTACTGACCTGGTGCCATTAAGATCATCTTTTCAATGATGTGGTTGATTCTGGTAGTATCAGCTAATGCGTCCTCTGTTGGGAAGTTTTGTAAAGGCTCTCCAACATACAGATGATATTTACCGCCTTCACGAATTGTCCAGGCAGGTTGCACCTGAGTGTTTTTAACTCTAGCTAAATTATGGGTACCTTCAACGGTTGCAGCCTCTTTTACAGCAAAGAAAGGAGCAAATGTTGATACTCTGCGACCATAATCCTGATCTGGAGCGTACCATATTGGCATGTTCTTCATTAATGCTTTGAGCATGCTACGAGGATCGTTTCTGTCAACTAAAGCTAGGTTCTTTCTTAATCTGCCTCGTACCTGAGCCCACTCCCAAACAGGGTGATCTGATGGTCTGTAAACACCAATACCTGGGGTAATCAAGGTTGCATAAATTCTTGCCATAAGCTCTAAAGTTACAAAATGGCAAGAGAGCACTAGGATTGGTTTACCAGATTTTGCAATTTCTAAGGCTTTATCTAACTGCTCTTTATCAATTGCAATATGTCTTTTTAATCTCCAGTCAGGCCAAAACCAGGCCATGCCAGTTTCAAACAGAGCGCGACCAGAATTCTCCATAACCTCTTTTGAGAGTTTGTCCTTATCAGACTTTGACATCTCAGGGAATGCTAATTCTAAATTTCTTTTTAGAACATATTTTCTTGCAGGCAGAATTTTTCCTAAAAGACTGCCTAAATGTTTTCCTATAAACATCTGTACAGAATAAGGCAGAAAGTTTACAAGACAGTAAAGAATAAAAACAGCAATCCATGCTCCCCAGAAATGGGGTAATAACATCTTTTTGACAAAAGCCGGCTTTGAGACAAAACCGTTGCCCCAACCTCTTTTTACTGTACTAAAGCGCTTATTATGAGCGCTTTCTTTACGTCTTTCTTTTTCAGAAATATGAAGTGAATATTTTTCCATGAACTATTCTTTAACTTTTTGAATAAAAAACTATTGTATCCAATTTTAGAAAAAGTCACTGACAATCTTTGACAATTTGTCTATAAGTCTAAAGATTATTGTCCTAATACTAGGATCTTTTTGATAAATCTGTAACCGATTTTCTGACAATCAGCTCTGTTTTAAATGGTGAGATTTTAAATTTATTCTCACCAGATGCTCTGTCTAATGACAGTAATAATGCGTTCTTACCCATATCGTCAATAGGATTTCTTACTGTAGTAAGAGCAGGGGATAAACATGATGATAAGAACAAATCATCAAAGCCTGTAAAAGATACCTCCTCAGGTACCTTTATTCCTCGGTTTTCAAAAATAGACATCGCAGATGCTGCAATAGTATCTGAATAACAGGCAATAGCTGTAAAAGCATTCTTATCCTTTTTCAAAACCTGTAGCAGCTTTTCAGCTGCCTGTGCACCACCTTCTAATGATGGCGGAACACTTAACATCAGTTCTTCATTTACCTCTAGGTGATGAGCTTTCATCGCCTCAAGATAACCTTCTTTACGCTGATGAGCATCAATAATGTCAAAAGATGAGTTAATAAAAGCGATTTTTTTATGACCGTTTTTAATTAAATACTCAATTTCTTTATACATTGCGCCTTTATTATCAATATTGACACATCTGTCCTCATAGCCTTTTAAAATTCTGTTGACTAATACAATTTCATGAAAGCGGGACATATAGTCCGATAAAACTGCATCATCAATAGCCATAGCATGTATAATCAGCCCTGAACACTGATGAGAGAGCAGAGAATCAATTGCATTCTTTTCTCTTACTGGATCATAAAAGCCCTGAGTAATTAAAAGGCTCTTACCTAAGCTGTTTGCAACTACGTCACATGATTTTATCATGCTGCCGAAGTAAGCATCTGAAATATCTGAAACTAAAATTCCAATGGTCTCACTGTCTTTTTTAGCTAAAGTTCTAGCGTTGGCATTTAAATAAAAGCCTAATTCTTTTTGTGCTTTTAAAACGGCATCTTTAGCACTATCGCTAACTTTAGCGGTGCCGTTTAAAACTCTTGAAACCGTTGCTACAGAAACATTTGCTCTTTTAGCTACATCTCTAATTGTTGCTGCCATGGTGTGTATCTTTGGTAAAATATATTGTTCAATAAAGGTGATAATTGATATTTTTAATCTATATTTTACATTAAATCGAAAATAAAAAATCAAAATGTGAAAAAGATCAAATTATTCTATTGTCATCTCAAATTTATGTTCTATAATTCATGTAAACGGTTACATAGGCATATCAATGCTTTTAGAGGAAATTTAAATATGGCTACAATTTTAGTAACAGGTGGTGCCGGTTATATCGGTTCTCATACAGTAATTGAATTAGCAAACGCAGGTTATGAACCAGTTATCTTTGATAACTTCTACAACTCAAAGCCAGCAGTTCTAGCAAGAATTAACAAAATTGTAGGTCACCCAATTCCATTTGTTGCAGGTGACATCCGTTCACGTGAGCAGTTAGAAGCTGTATTTACAAATTACAAGATTGATGGTGTGATTAACTTTGCAGGTTTGAAGGCAGTAGGTGAGTCTGTTAAGAAACCTTTAGAGTACTACGATAACAACGTCAACGGTGCTCGTACTTTATTAGCTGTTATGAGAGAGTACGGCTGCAAGAACTTTATCTTCTCATCATCAGCAACAGTTTACGGAGAGCCTGACAGCGTTCCATTAACAGAAAATTCTCCAGTTAAAAGAGCAAACTGCCCATATGGTCAGACTAAGGTTGATATTGAGTACATGTGTCAGGAATTACAAAAAGCTGATCCTGAGTTCTCAATGGTTCTACTTCGTTACTTCAACCCTGTAGGAGCTCACAAGTCAGGTTTAATTGGTGAAGATCCTCGCGGTATTCCAAATAACCTAATGCCTTACTTAACTCAGGTTGCTGTAGGCAGATTAAAAGAGTTAAGCATTTTCGGTAACGATTACCCAACTCCAGATGGTACCTGCGTACGTGACTATATCCACGTTGTAGATTTAGCTTTAGGTCATGTTGCAGCTCTAAAGCACTGCTTGAATGTACCTGGCACTCACATCTATAACTTAGGTACTGGTGTAGGTTACTCAGTACTTGATATGGTAAAAGCATTTTCAAAGGCAATTGGCAGAGAGCTTCCATACAAGTTTGCTCCACGTAGAGCAGGTGACGTGGTAGCCTGCTATGCTGACCCAACAAAAGCTAAGAATGAATTAGGCTGGGTTGCTACAAGAACTCTTGATGATATGACAGCTGATTCATACAACTGGCAGAAGAACAATCCTAACGGCTACGAGGATTAAACAGAAAAGTCCTGCCGGTAAATGTAAATCCCGGCAGAACAGAAAAAACTAATCAGACAAAGGTTATAAACCAGAATTAAAATTACAGGTAGGTTTAAAATGTCATCATTTAACATTACAGATCATCCTCACAGAAGATTTAATGCCTTGACTGGCGAATGGATCTTAGTATCACCTCACAGAGCTAAGAGACCATGGAACGGTCAGGTTGAGAAATTACCACTTGAGGCTAAACCAACATACGATCCAAAGTGCTATTTATGTCCTGGTAATACCCGTGTAAATGGTGACAAGAATCCAAAGTACGAGCACAATTTCGTATTTACTAACGACTTTGCAGCCTTAACTCCAGATACACCACTTGATGCTCCAGAAAGTGAAGAACTTTTCCAGTTGGAGCCTGCTCGTGGTACTGCTCGTGTGATCTGCTTTAGTGCTGATCATTCAAAGACCTTACCTGTAATGGAAACAAGCGAGATACGCTCTGTAGTAGATTTATGGGCATCTCAGTTTAGAGAACTGTCAGCTACTTATAAGTATGTACAACTTTTTGAGAATAAAGGCGCAATTATGGGATGTTCAAATCCTCATCCTCATGGACAAATTTGGGCATGCGACTTTATCCCTGAAGAGTTGATGAAAGAATACAATCAGCAGAAAAAATACTTTGATAAGCACAATTCACCTTTATTGCTAGACTACGTTAATGCTGAACTAAAGAAAAAAGAGCGTATTCTTTTTGAAACTGAGTACTTTGTAGCTCTAGTTCCTTTCTGGGCATTCTGGCCATTTGAGACCATGATCTTACCTAAGTTCAAGGTTCAGACTATCGATCAGTTAACTGATGCACAGCGTGACGACTTAGCAGTTTGCATCAAGAAGTTAACCTGCCGCTATGACAATCTCTTTGAATGTTCATTCCCATATTCAATGGGCTGGCATAATGCTCCACAAGACGGTAAAGATCACAGTGAGTGGCAGTTACATGCTAACTACTATCCACCATTATTAAGAAGTGCAACTGTAAGAAAGTTCGTTGCAGGATTCGAGTTATTAGCTGAGAAACAGCGTGATTTAACCCCTGAACAGGCTGCAGAGCGTCTGCGCAATCTTTCAGATATCCATTACACCTTAAAGAAATAACAGACAAAAGGATTAAGTTATGTCAGATATTAAAACTATTTGCCTAAAGGCTTTTGAAGATAAATTCGGCACTAAGCCTCAGATGCAGGAATATGCACCAGGTCGTGTAAACATCATCGGTGAGCACACTGATTACAATGGCGGTTTCGTTCTGCCATGTGCTATTAAGTATGGTACCTGCATGGTAGCTAAAGAGAATGGCACTAACAAGATGCGCATTCTAGCTGTAGACATGAACAATGACTACGACGAGTTTGAAATTGCTTCAAAGATTGAAAAGCATCCTTCAAAGTTATGGGTTAACTACTTACGCGGTGTAACTTATCAGTTAGCTCAGAAGTTTGGTGATAAGGTAAAAGGTCTTGATATTGCAATCAAAGGTGATGTACCACCAGGAGCTGGTCTGTCATCATCAGCTTCATTAGAAGTTTGCTTCGGACACTTAGTATCATCTGCTTTCGGTCTTAATGTTCCTTTAATGGATATCGCTCTAATGGGTCAGGCTGCTGAAGCTTACATCGGTATGAAGTGCGGCATCATGGATCAGGCAATTTCTGCTAACGGTACTGTTGACCATTTAGTAAGAATTGACTGCAAGAGCTACGGTTTAACCCAGGTTGCAGTTCCTAAGGATCTTGTGATCTTGATTATTAACTCAAATATCAAGCATCAGTTAGTAGGATCTGAGTATAACGATCGTCGTGAGAGCTGTGAAAAGGCTGCATCAATCATGGGTGTACCACTATTACGCGATGCAACTATGGAGATGTTAGAAAAGTTCAAAGATAAGATGGATGATGTAACTTATCGTCGTGCTCGCCATGTTATCACTGAGGATCAGCGCGTATTAGACGCTTCAAAGGCATTTGAGTCAGGTGACTTAAAGACTTTAGCTAAGTTAATGTATGCTTCTCATGTTTCAATGCGTGATGACTTTGAAATCACTGTAAAAGAGACAGATGCTCTAGTTGAGATCGTAAAAGAAGCTTTAGGTGAAGAATATGCTGCAGTTCGTCAGACCGGTGGTGGTTTTGGTGGTTGCGTAGTAGCAGTTGTTGAGCCTAAGAACGTACAAAAGGTTAAAGATGCTGTAAATGCTAAGTACAAGGCTGTATCTGGCATTGATGCTACCATCTTTGAGACCACAGCATGTGCTGGTGCAACTTTTACTAAGCTTTAATAAAAAAAGCTTGCAAAAGTAATTTTCAAAGTGTAATAAATCTCTGTTCAAAAGTAGTTTCTCTGCTGCACTGTCAGCAGAGTTTTTTGTTTTCTCATCTATCTTTTTAGAATTTCTCTTAACTCTCACTTCTGTCCTTATCTGAAACAAGTAAAATTACGATCAAAAATAGTGCATTTTAAGATCGTTTATGGACCTTTTAGTAAAATTTTGCTACATTTTAGAACAATAAATTAAGAGACAAAAGTCTCATTACTAACAGGCTATAAAGGACAAATTATTATGACAACTAGAGTTGGTATTTACGGCTACGGTAACTTAGGTCGTGGTATTGAGTGTGCAGTTAATGCAGCTGATGATATGGAATTGGTTGCTGTTTTCACAAGACGTGATCCTTCAGCTTTAAAGATTGCATCTAAAAATGTAGCAGTTGTAAATGTAAAAGATGTTGCTTCATACAAAGATAAGATTGATGTAATGATCTTATGTGGTGGTAGTGCAACTGATCTTCCAACACAGACTCCAGAATTAGCAAAGCTGTTTAACGTAATCGATAGCTTTGATACTCACGCAAAGATCCCTGAGCACTTCAAGTTAGTTGATGAGGAAGCTCGTAAGAGCAACCACATTGCTTTAATCTCAGCAGGTTGGGATCCAGGCATGTTCTCATTAAACCGTTTATATGCAAATGCAGTTTTACCAAATGGTAAAGATTACACCTTCTGGGGCAAGGGCGTAAGTCAGGGCCACTCAGACGCAATTCGTCGTATCAAAGGTGTTAAGGATGCTAGACAGTACACCTGCCCAGTACAGGCTGCTTTAGATGCCGTAAGAAGTGGTTCAAATCCAGAATTAACCACAAGACAGAAGCACACTCGTTTATGCTATGTTGTTCTTGAGGAAGGCGCTGATCCTGCTTATGTTGAGAATGAGATCAAGACCATGCCTAACTACTTTGCTGACTACGACACCACTGTAAACTTCATCTCACAAGAAGAGTTAAACAAGAACCACTCAGGTATTCCTCATGGTGGTTTCGTAATTAGATCTGGTGCTACAGGTGTAAATAACGAGCACAAGCACATCATTGAGTACAGCTTAAAGCTAGATTCAAACCCAGAGTTCACTGCAAGCGTAATCACAGCTTACACAAGAGCTATTGCTCGTCTATATAAAGAAGGTGCAACTGGCTGTAAGACTGTATTTGATATTGCTCCTGCTTACTTATCACCATTATCTGGTGAGCAGTTACGAGCAACCATGCTTTAATAAAATCATCTTAAGCAAAGCTTAAGAGAAAAGTATTAAAGACAATCTAAAGCTCCTACCTTTATAATGAAGGTGGGAGTTTTTGTATTTACAGATAATAAAAATGGTGAATAGGTTTTAAATGCGTTACAGAGTATGAATGCCTCTTTGGAAAGTAGTTGCTAAGTTAGGATTTAAACTGAGACTGAGAGTAGTTGCAAAATATGATCATGATGCAATGAGCTATTATGTTGCTTTCTCTGATCTTAGAGCTCTTAATACTGATAGCGAATTATTAGATTCATTGAGAGCTAATATCAAAGAGTGTGCTCTGCTTCTTCTAGAAGACTATGTAAAAGATATTTCAAAAGTTAGTATTTCTATTGAAGTGCCATTTTTAGTCAACAAAAACAATTTCGCTTAATCATAAGCTATAAAAGCATAACCCCTCACAAGGAGGGGTTAGAGGCTTTTTATAGCTGAACTTTATGATAAAGAAAGAGTCAAACTCTTTCCTAATGAATTAACCCAAATTTTACCGACTAGTATACACAATAAAGACAAAATCCCTTCAAAGTAATATAACTATCTGAAAATACATCATAAAAATAATAAAAAAAGGTTGATTGTTCTCTTATAACTAGTATACTTTTATGTATACTAGTTATAAGAAGGCTAATATGTCTGACTCTACTTTATTAAACTCTCTTCCTAAAATTTACTTTGACCGTAAAAAGAACAGAGGCATTTCCTATGTAAAGGCTTATGACGGTAATGCCTGGAATGCTGATAAAGGTTATGCTGTCAAAATCAATACCAGAACTATCGGTGTTATTGACAGTCCTGATGCACTGGGACTTATAAGATTTAATAAAGACTTTCTCGAACTGAGACCTGACTTTAAAGATGTTGCAGTTGTCTCTTACTTTGATACTGATGAGGGAAAGCATAAATTAAGGATTGAGCACAACTTAAATGCCAATGTGGTTACCAAACACTTTGACTCATGCTCTCATGATGTTACACATGTTTACTCTATTGGCACCTATGATGTTTTCATGAAACTGCTAGAGGGAGACCCTTTATTAAAGACTTTAAAAGAGTCATTTGCTGATAACTGGTCTGAACTGTTATCTCTTGCCTTCTACTGTCTTAAGGACGGTGACTTTACCAGTAACCGCTATGCAATGTATGCTCAAAGTCATAAATTACCATGTCAGGATCCTCTTACCCCAACCTCTATAACCAGACTGTTTCAGAGTATATCTAAAGAGGATGAGCTTAACTTTTTCACTAAGTACATAGAAGAGCTCTACTGTGCTCATGAATTGCCAACTCGCAGGTTCTGGGCTTTGGATTCAACCTCTATCAGCACCTATGCAAAACTCGCTGATGCTAAATTCGGTCATAACAAACAGAATGAGGATATTCCACAGATTAACGTTCTGATGATTACGGATCAAAAGACTGGAAGACCTATATTCTATAACCGCTTTAATGGAGCCATACCAGATGTAAGTACTGTTACATCCACATTTGAAACACTGTTGCATTTAGGTACACGTTCTTTTGTGGCTGTTATGGACAGAGGCTATTACAGTAAGGAAAACATGAACATGATCATCAGTTCTGGTTATCACTTCCTTCTGTGTATTCCCCTAGACAAGGTATCTGTCTTCAGTGATGCTATTGATGAAGCTGCTGTTGCTTTCCTGAATGGAGATAAATATATATCTGCCATTGATGAGAATGTCTTTACCAAACAGGGTAGCTACACTTTTAAAATCAACGGCAAAGAAATTCGTAAAAAGCTCTTTGTTCATGTTTTCTACGATCAGGAAAAAGCAGGAGCTTTCACCAAGAAGATCCAGAAACGCCGCAATGAAATCATTCAGATGATAAAAGAAGGTTTGACTCTGGATACTAATAACAAAAGCTTTGCTGATGTATATCTCTGTCAGAATGAAGACGGCAGTATAGGCTTAAATAACCATGCTTTTCAGGAGGCCAATAAGCATGCGGGTGTTTTTGTACTTGTATCTGACTGTGTCGCCGATGGTAAACAGGCTTACTACGGTTACAGAGACAGACGTACTGTAGAAGAATGTTTCTCTGATTTAAAGGTAAAGATGTGCTGTGACAGATTCAGAGTTTCATGCGAGGATTCACTGGTTGGTA
>ERZ779673.105-NODE-105-length-41532-cov-4.002435_pt1 | contig 41532 bp, 43 predicted proteins | sample MGYA00511956_ERZ779673 | MGnify/ENA primary metagenome ERZ779673 (study PRJEB29588, sample SAMEA2152065) | human gut metagenome | biome: human gut; feature: human-associated habitat; material: faeces | place: Denmark | collected 2008/2010 ... | reverse complement strand
TTTTTTACACATGTCGCTAAATAAATTGTGTCAACTTATTTAGTACACTACAGTTTTTTATCCCTCTTCTAAAGACTGAAAAAATCCTCACAAATCCTCTTTTTTCATCTCAAAATCATGGATTTTCAATAAAAAGGCTTACTTTTGCGAAAGATTGCCTTGGTAGTTCAACGGATAGAATAGAAGTTTCCTAATATTATGCCTTGGTAGTTCAACGGATAGAACAACGGTTTCCTAAACCGTGGATAGGGGTTCGATTCCCCTCTGAGGTACTCGCATTATCATTTGAATACGAAAATGGAATACCAAATTGGAATACCATTTTCGGAGTATTAATCTCTAAATTCAAATGGTATGCAAACTTTTATCCAAGAACTGCAAGGCAATTTTTTTCTAAGGTCTCCCAAACAAACAACTCCTACTTTATTATATTATGTTGTTAGAATCAACAATAAGAAAGTCCGACTAGCCACAGGAGTTAAAGTATATCCTCAACATTGGAACAAAAGGGAACAGAAAGCAATAATCAGCTCACAACACCCTAAACTAACCCGCATAAACAATGAGATAGTCAATGAAAAGATAGATGAATATCTAAAGAGATTTTCTCAATTTAAAGACTATCTTTGCAACAATCCAGCAGAAATAACCAACTGTGGAGATTTATTAAAATCATTCATATATAATAAGATGAGCGAAAACTGTATAGGGTATTTGCGCAAACGCAAAGATGAAGATAAAACCATATCTGAGGGAACGAAAAAGGATTATAAATCAGCACTTGATAATCTTGAAAGATTCTGTACCCAAGATAATGCTGTGAATAAATTTAATGACTTCACTAAAAAGTACATTAAGAACTATTATAACTATCTTCTTAGCATTGATGATAATCCAAGAACTAAAGATGGAAAACTTTCCGTTAGCTACGTTAACAAACAAATTAGCCAGTTATGGAATATGCTGAATAAGTATGCCGTTGAAAATGAGTTAATGGATTATTCCATTTTATTGGAATGGCAAAACAGAGGAGCATGGGAAAAGAAAGACAAAACAAAAAACAACGAAAAAGGCATTGCCTTACGAGATGATGAAATTATTAAGCTATGGGAATATTGGTTCCATATTGACAACCAAAATGATAAAGATATTCTAGCTACTTTTTTGCTGGAGTGCTTGACAGGGCAACGTTTTTCGGATATTGAAAAAATTACAGATAATCTTGATACAATACATTCGACAACAACTATACAACTTACTCAACAGAAAACGGGAAAGACTATTAAAGTAGGAATTATATTCGAACTTGCTAAGACAATTTTGAAGCAATATGAAAATCAAATGCCTCAATCATTCACTAATGACCATAGCAATAAACGGATGAAGGTAATTGGCAAAGCTGCGGGAATACTAGGACAAGAGACCATAACAAGGCATAGCGGTAACGATACACATGTACAGTCTATTAAAAAACAACGATATGAACTGTTATCCCAACACACGGGCAGAAGAACATTTATTACTCTTTTGGCTTTACGTGAATGGTCTGCAAACCGTATTAAGCAATACAGTGGGCATTCTGAGATAGAAATGGTAGAACGATACACAAAAATTCGGGATGGAGTACAGTATGAGATATTTCACAACGCTATTAAAAATAATCCTGCTCAAATTCTCAGATATGTAGATGAAGATGAAAATAAAAAATTGTTTGGTGAGCAAGAACTAAAACAACCTTTATATCATTATCCAACTAATGACGAACGATTTCAAAACGAAATTCAAGAAGCCAAAGAAGTGCTAGCAATGTTTAATGTTCCAGCATCTAAGTTTGTCGGATTATCTGATATTGACGAGCTACGAAGTATGATGTACGGAATCGAACATCAATTATTAAATGTCATAGAAGATAGAAAGCTCATTAAGGCAATCTTTAATAATGCAGATAAGAGTTTGGAAGAAAAAGCCAATGAATTACATGAGTTATATCTGAGTTGTAAAGATATGAGATAGCCTCATCTGCTAATATTCAAAAACGGTGCAAAGTAGATAAAAGTGAATATCTATTTTGTACCGTTTTATCCAAAATTAAAATAAAGCACTTATAATCAAATGATTAGATGCAAATTCTAATGCTCACTTCTGAATATTAGTGAATGTCAATTGTATAAGACTAAATAATGCCGTTATTCTTTATATTTCACCGACCCATTTAAAACACATTTCCAATCATTGTCATTTTTAAATGTATAATCTTCAAAATTGAGAGTTACCATATTCTTATCACGAGTTAGAAAAACTTTGCCGCTTATATAATCATAACTTGAAACTGTAACAGGCGAGCGACCAAATGTTTCCACACTTATATAATCAGTAATATCACCTTCAACTAATTCAAAAGAATAACGTCCATTATCCCAATGAATATATTCCAAAGTAAAAAAATAAGAATCATCACTTCCTATTATTCTAGCCCCAAACATACGTCCCACCAAAACGTCCTCATTTGAAACTCCATCCGAGATTGTTGCATCTTCAACTTGAAAACTTTCACCATTAACTATCAAAGAGCCATTAACCCCACTTCCATTTTCATCATCTGTAGAACATGAAGAAAACATAAAACATAATGTGCTTAAAACTGCACATACGAGTGTCAAGAAAGACTTTCTTTTCATAGCTTTTTTATTTTAAATTTATATTTTACACATAACTCAATTACAAATTTACCAATAATTCCACAACTATAAGCAGTAAATCAATCAGTTAAACCTACAATAAATAAAAGTAGTAATAAAATGATTAGCAACCATGATAAAATTCCTATCCACCATCCGATTGAATACCATTTATATGCAGAACGTGATGCATAATACGCTCCATCTATATCACCATTTTCCCACAAACGGTCTACCTTATTAGCATATATAAAACTTACAATTGCAAAAGGTAAGCACCAAATAGTAAACAAAATGAGTGACGACAATCCCAACAAAACAGAATGAATCAAATATGATTTAGGTCTCAAAGTTTCTGGTATCGGACTTTTTATATAATCTCGATAACGTACTCTATCTTTATATTGTGATTTCACAATAACATTACCACAAAGCGGACAAGTAGTTGCCTTGTCAGACACTGTTTGCCCGCATATATCACACTTAATTAATGACATTTATAATACTATAAAAATATCATTTGAAGAATACTTATGCCAAGACCTATAAAAGATGGAAGCAAAGCCGCTTTTGCCTTTCCAGGATATTCATCCTTTTTTACAAAGTAATAAATAAATCCAACTAAAGGTATCAAAAAGCATAAAATATACATTCCAATGCCCAACTTATCCTTTTTTATTAAACGTCCCGCACTATTATACAGCTCATAATAGAAGAAAGAGGTTGAAGAATAATATAAGTTACATGTATAATTCTCCTGAGGTGCAAGTGAAAGTCTTACGTGAAATTTCATGCTATTACAACGCAGTGTAATATCCATTATAGTAGATTGAATAGGGATTTCGATTTCAAAACCATCATTATAAGAATATACTCCCAATGATTCCCCATTAACAAAAACCTCTATAGATGTTTTTACCATTGCATATTTTCCTCCCCAGTTTAATTTCAATACAGAGGAAGATGCGCATGGTTGATTATTCATTGGAGTTTTTTTTATCGGCGCACCACATTTAGGACAACTGACAGATAGTGACGGAACAGTTTCACCACATTCTTCACATTTGATTGGATGGTCAATCGGAGCACCGCATTGTGGACAATTACTTGCTTTGTCAGAAACCATCTGACCACATTCATTACATTTAATTAAAGCCATAATCTTATTAAATATCCCCTAGGCTCTAAAAGGAAGTTTATAAAAAAGAAGTGTGAGCCTGTTAGCATTCAACCGATAGGCTCTGGACTGCCCGTGTAAGTGAATAAAAACAGCTCACACCTTTGGCTGTATATGTTGGAATACATATAAACACACCAAAGGAGAACGTCTTTCATTCCTATCTTACACTTGAATTGTCCAGATTCATCGGTAAGGAATTGCCAAACGCTTCCTAAATTATGTCTTGTTGCTCTATGCAACGTTACAAAAATAGAAAGAATTTAGCAAAAAACGTTCATTTGTGAGCTGTATTTTTTTGCAAAGTTACTCAAAATCAGAAATTAATGCTTGAAATATCTTTTACCCAGTATTTAATATATAATCATTTTATGCTATTTATATCTGATTATCAATGATGTAAAAATAACCCTATTTTTCAACACTTGCAATTCTACCTAGTTAATCCTAGTGGATGAAAAATCATTCTTCCTCAACACCAAGCAATACCGATACTTACTTTCACATTATAAATTTCTAGAAATCCAGCAAGTCGTAACAATGTAAAATTTCTTCTTTCCTTAATCCAAGGTAGCGTTTTGTAATAGCTATGTTAGAATGATTAAACAGTTCTGAAAGCATAGTTAAAGCCATTTCCCCATTTGTATCAGCCTTCTCATAAACATGGCGTCCAAATGTTTTTCTGAGGGAGTGAGAACTAAAATTTCTAACTGATTTTAAGCCGTATTTAGCCTTTATTCCTTTTAGTAGAACATTTATACGCTGAATACTATAGACACTGTTCTTACGGCTAATAAAGCACTTCTCCGACCTATCTGTTATACTGAGAGCATCATAGCACTTTAGTACATGCTTTTGAAAGTTAGAATTGATTCTAATCTCTCTATGCTTCTTTGTTTTCTTTTCAATCAGCTCAAAAGACTTATCAGATAGAAGCATATCCCAAGTAAGTTGTAATATATCAGATATTCTCAATCCGAAAAAGATACCGCAACCAACTAATAAGGACAAACGGTAATCACCATCGTTGAATAATCTATGCACCAAGTTAACCGCCTTATCCCATTCTATATAATCTGCTACAGTTGTACTATTTTTTACGCTCATAATTTTCAGTTTTAAGTATATTAATATGTAAGTGAGTATATTACAGCCTCTCATTTTAAAAGGCTGCTGATTATCAAGCTATAACCACTTTTCTAAATTAGTGAATATTCAGCCTCAACACGTTCTTTATAATTATCCACTTTCTCAACATGATGGTCAATGACTGTTACAAGTTGGTCAAAATAGATACCTTCAATAATCTCAATAATCTTATTTCTTTTAATGAACGAAATATCAAACAAATCTGTACCTTCATTATATACAACTTCTACAGTTCCCTTAAATTTGAAACCTTGAACCTTGAAGCTAAGTCCATTGGTTATAGTCTTTGGAGAATTAAATCCCCAAGACCACACAACCATTAACTGACTTTTCAGAACTCTCATTATGTACATCGCCATTTCCATATTATGCTGCTATATTATAACTTGATGGAAGGATAACAGCCATCAATTCTGCTTTTCTATTATCATACTCTCTAGTCTGTATCTCACTTGGACTACTCATAGGAGAACTTAACCCCATGTAGTTATAAGTGACAATCCAAAGCTCTCTCATGGCTTTTCTTATTGTTGCATCATTAATTGAAGCAACCAATTCAACGAAGTAACGCATTGTACTGTAAGCCTTATCCTTCATTTCGCTTACTTGATAATCCGACATATACCAGTACCAATCTTGACCATTCATTACCTCTAGTGCTTTATTTATTATCTCTGTAGTTCTCATATCTCCTTGCTTATTGATTACAGCACAAAGATAATGATTCTATTTTAATTAGAATAATATTTACCGTTAAACCCAGTTAAAAGTATGATTATATTTAAAATAGAATAATGTGACAACAAAATAGGTGGGATTACCCCACCTATCAATCAACAATTCCTATTAACCGTTCTTGTTTAAATCCTCTCCATTCCATCTTTTGCAAGTCCAAATATACAAACATACCGTAAAATCGCTTTGGAATACCATTGCCATTTACATTTGCTTTTACCGCATCACTCTGCAATGTACCAACAGCATAACGGATTGTACCGTCTAGCTTTTCATAACAAAATCTTACGACCTCACCTCTCATCATACGTTTTTTCAATGTTTCAGCCATCATACCTTTTGAGACTGATGTAGCCTCATCCATATCATGCTGCATACATTTAACTGCTGTTGTTATCACATTTGAACTATTGATTTGAATTGCTTTCATATCTTTTTAAGTTTTTATTGTTAATACTCATTTCAATTATCACATTACAAAGATAATGATTCTATTTAAATTAGAATAATATTTACCGTTAAACCCCGTTAAAAATATGATTCTATTTTAATATAGATAACATTTATAGTAACTTTGTAAAAAATATATAGATATGGAAGAATACAGAACTATAATCCACCTAGAATTAAATGGTGTGCATGAATATTTTGGCTCACCAGCCTCAATGTATGACAAGCATACAGCAGAAGAACTTGGAATCAGTAAAGCATCATTGAATAATTATTTTAGTAAACTCTCAGATGATACCCCTCAGGTCTATGAGAACAAAATATGTATCATTCGAAAAGGTAAAATGTACGTTAAGCCTACAACTAGAGGCAGAAAAAAGCAAGAATCGGAATAAACGACAAACCGTTTTCTTATACTGATAATCAATCAGTTATGCAGAATATATAATTTTGCATTGTACTACCCGTGTTAATCTCTGGCTAACAGTTTATTGATTTCCTCTTTTATAATAGCTTCAACTCGCTCTTTTTCAAGCAGAAAAGCAACGAAGTTAACGGCTTGTTGAATGTTGTCGAAGGATATGTTATTTTTGTCCAACAGTTGATGTATAAGCTCTTTTCTAACTTCATCATCTGCCTTTGCAAATTGTAATATGTCCTGCTCTCTAATTGCCTTTCGTATAGCTGCATATCGTTTTCGCTGACTATCACTAATTTTTTGTCTTGTCGCCATTGATTGTTTTTTACCCCACATTGGATTAAGGTTTCCGCTTCGTTCAACGCTTTGTTTAGTTATTTCCATGTTCTTTATTATTTAAGTTATTATTGTATAGGTCTATAGCTGCTTTATATCTATTAATTATTACTCCAAAGTTCAGGTTTATAGAAGCTTTTCTGCTCATCAGATATACATATCTCTTAGTCTGTTCAGCCTCATCATACCCATCCGCTCTGGCTCTTATAATATGCCAATACTTTAACCCCCTATCTCCTAATTCATTGACTATAGCACACCTTATCAACTGAGAATCTTTAGAAGTTGGAAGGATGTTTATATCGTATTGAGTTATCTGTTCCGTTATTCTAGTTAGTTTATCTTCATTGTTACCTTCCGAAAGGTTCACATAGTCTAGTTTTTTTTCTTCTGTCTGTTGAGGCTGCTCTAATCTCGTTATAAGTTCTTGAAGTTCATAAATCTTTTTCTTTACTTCTTGAATTATATTATTATTCATACTTTACTCTATTTAATCATTTATTTTTAAAGTAACAATAAAGTTACTTCTAATGATAAATATCATCTAGAGACAGAAAATAATCACTTTGAAGTAAATAAATTAACTAGGTTCATATTGTTGAATCAAGTCATTAACCAAAGGCAACAACCTTCTATAATGTGGTTTAAAATCCTCATTCTGCTTTAGTTTACCTTTAAAAAACTTGAAGCATTCCCAATCTTCTTTAGCTAAGTTAATTAGTATATTCTCAACCTTCATTCCTCCTTTTAATAATTCATTAATCCTTTTATTATACTCATCTTCTATATTATTAATATTACTATTTTCTATTTCTTCATTATTTATATTATCTTCATTATCTATATTTTCTATATTATTTATATTGTTGGTAATTTGGGAATTTCTTGGGAAATCATTGGGAATTTCTTGGGAAACATTTTGAGTATTCTTTTTTAAATAACTTGGTGAATAACCCTTAGCACGATAATCAACCATTGGTAGTTGTAAATCGGGATTTTTCAATTCATCCATTTTTAGACGTTCAAACTCCTTTATTCTTTCAAGATTCAACTTAAAGTAATTAGCATGTTTTCCTTTTCCCTTGCCAACACTCCATATCTCCACTATTCCATGAGTATATAGCGTATCTAGGGTTGCTATAACGAGTTTTTGACTTAATCTGCTCTCTAATGCTAAATCTGCATTAGTGCGGAAGAATCTGCCATCCTCTTTGGTATAATGGCTAGATAACTGACATAAGGTGAACAACATACTTCTACAATTAACGTCCAGCAGTATCATGAGCTTTGTTGGTACCTGAGTAAACTGATAATTAATATTTTCCATAATATTCTGATTATTAAATTACTAAATAAAAAAAGATAGTACATTTCCTCAAATGAGGATAAACGTACTATCTTTCCGTTTTTTTATTATTGTATTTGTCCTTATGATTCAAACATACACGAAAAATATTAGAAAACCAAATTGTGTATAATGTAGAAGTAAATTTTTTCCAGAATTTTTTATGTAAAACCCTTCTATGAAGTATAATAGCCTACTTCTATGAAAGTTAGAAGAAGTTACCTACAGATTAAACTATTTTTTCTATTTTTGCACCGTTCAAATGAAATGGAATACCATTATTGAATACCAATCAGTGTAATGTATTGAAAATTAGCCTCAACTGGAAGTTTCCTAAACTTTAGATAGGGGTTCGATTCCCCTCCGAGGTACATATCTGAACATCCCAAAACAAGCAAAGAGGCCGTCTCCAAAAATTTGAAGCAGCCTCTCTGAAATAATTTTATGTCCTATAATTTTAAAACCTGATTCTCACTTCACGCGTTTCACATGTCTTCCCGGGCAATGGTAAACTTTCTGACTTGAAAACCTTGATACTGGTAAGTGTTGATTGTTATTTTTGCGATAGCCTTTGCCTTCGAATCCACCTTTTTCAAGCGAATTACAGCCTTGACAGGTACTTCTGTAGGAACCTCTACACCCGTCGGGCCTACATCTTTTCCTCCAATAGTGAACTCCATGTCACCAAAGCTATAGGAATTCCCCTGGTCATCCCATGCAGTTCCTCCTCCCCAGTTCAGGCCGATAGATTTGTCGGTTGTATTGGAAAGCATGAATTCTACCACGACGTCATTTCCTTCCACATAGTTCCCTTTATATTCCAGTTTCAGGTTTCTTGTAGGCGAAGTAACTTTCACACCTCCAGTTTTCGTGGCATTGTTGGCTGTCCCATCCAATGTGGAGTTGACATCTTCCAAAGCCTGGTTCGTTTCATTCAAAGCACTGTTTACTTTATTCAAGAATCCTCCAAAACCTTTCTTCTTTTTCTCCTGTGCCTGTGCATCCAACCCTGACAACAACAAGCCCGCACAAAGCAATGCATAAAATACTTTCTTCTTCATATTTTTTTCTAATAAATACCTTATTTATCAAGGCCCAATTCTTTTTTCCGTGCTTCGCTCCATTCTTTCTGTTTATCCCGAATCACTTTGCGTTCCGAATCAAAAGCTTGTTCCGATACAAACGTCAGCGAACGACAGCTCTCCTGATACTCCGCCGGCACATCAGGAGCATAAATTGTCTCCTCCAAATGCAACGTATCCCCGACAGCAGCTTTCTGTCCAGAACGGAACGTTCCGTAACCTACATTTCCCTTGTCACCCGACAGCAGATAATACAGATTTATATAAGAACCTTCGCTCACTCCTGTTACAACGGCATCAAACTTTACCTTTAACCGGATTTCAGAATCTCTGCTACCTATCACTGTCACATCGGGCAATTTCATTTCTTCTATCTGGATATCCGACACTATCTGATAAGGCAGTCCCTCTTCCACCGTGTAGTCTACCGTACGCCCTTTCATCTTCTCGGCCAACGGAGCCATTTCTTTCTCCAGTTCTTCCATTTCTTTGGCAAAATCAGCCAGCATCTCCAAAGCCTCCGACTGACTGCTACTAGCATCAACCTCCTGCATGTTTTTTACCAATTTAACCATCTTTTCTTCATAAATACCCGGTATATCACCGAACATTTTATCAGAAGAATTTCCGCCACAAGACGACAAGGCCGCCAGAAGGACAAAAGCCGAAATCATTTTTCTCGTTTTCATAGTTCCAAATTGTATTAAAAAAACTTCTCCGGACTAGTCACCGGATTTTAGACAAAGATACGCAGGGCAATTTTATAAATTTGTCACCTAAAACAGCTAATTTTCACAAGAGAGCAAAAATACCAAGTTCAAAATCCAATAAAAGTAAAAAAAACGATGTATTTTTACCCGTACAAATTTTAATTGAGGAAGTTATGCGTGTGTTTCGTTTATCCTGTCTACTATTCTGTTTGTTGATTTATTGCCCGATGACCTGCCGTTCCATTCCGCTAGACACCCTTCTGACCCGATGGTATGACAAAGCAGCTTCCCTCATGGCAGACGGCGCATACGACTCTGCCCAATACTACTTTGACCGTGCCTTTGCCACAAAAGGAGCGAAAGAATCGCCCGTATACCCTATTCTTCTCAATGAGCAAGCCACCCTTTTGGTTTATAGAGGAAATCTGCCTGCTGCACTGGAAACGAAAAAGAAAGTACTCCCCTACCTTCCGCGGGTAAAAAATTTAGAGACCCATGTCAGCGTATACAATGACCTGGGCATCCTTTACCACCGGCACAACATGCAAGACTCCGCCATTTATTATTACAACAAAGCCCTGGATGCCGCAGTAAAATATGGAGATGCCAGCTGGCTCGCCAACCTGAGCCTCAACCTGGGCGTTTTCCATTTCAACTTAAAGCATTATCCGGAGGCCGAAAAATTCATCGACCAGGCCTTGCAATATGTACAACAGACCAACGACACGCTGACTACCTTCAACATCTGGCAGGTAAGGGCAGGCATCAAAGCCCAAATCAACAAAACCGAAGAAGCGGGATTTTCTGCCCGAAAAGCCTGGCAGATAGCCTCCAGTCCACAGGAGAATCCTGAATGGCAACTACGGTGCATCTCCAGTCTTTACCGTTATTTCCAACGTACACACCAAAATGATTCCATCACCTATTATATACAAAAAGGAAATGAGCTATTGAAAAAGGTATCCATCCACTCCATCCCGGCCATCGGTTTCATTCAGGTAAGATCTACGGCATACTACGAAAGCCGACAGTATGCAAAAGCATTAAAAGACCTCATCTACCTGAATACTACTCCGAGCGGAACCGAGAAAAAATCCTTGTTTGAGAAAATGGCCGTATGCTACCAACACACCGGACAACCGGAAAAGGCTTTCCTGTACATGGACAGTGCCCGAATGTGGACAGACTCACTGGCAAAAGAGCAACTGACCAAGCAAATCGCTGAGTTCAACGTCAAGTATCAGACACAGGAGAAGGAACTGGAAATCGCCCAGCTACAGCATAAAGTCCTGCGGTCGAAAATGCACCTGCTCACCATCTGCATCATTCTGGTTTTGCTGCTTATGGGTATTGTCCTCATTATCCTCACACAACGGCAAAAACGGAAAATGGCAGAACGGAAACTGCAACAAATAGAACAGGAAAAGAAACTGGAATCAGCCAAACGGTTCATTGATGGCCTGGAAGAAGAATGTAAGTACTTTGCCAAAGAACTGCACGACGGCATAGCCAATGACCTGCTGGCCTTGCAGATGAAAACGGAAATGGAAGGGCACAAAGAACTGTCGGCTTCTGTCGGGGAACTGAGAAAAAACGTACGTACCATCTCGCACAAGCTGATGCCACCTGTATTCGACCATGTAGGACTGGATGACCTATTGGAACAAATGACGCGCAACCTGGCTGAAAGCTTCAAGGTAACAATCAGTTATACAACAGACGGCCACCTCCAGACGGAGACACATGCACTCTTGCCGGATATAGCCCACAACGTGTACCGCATTGTCCAAGAAATCACCATGAATATCCTCCAGCACGCACAGGCTACCGAAATTCACGTCGGATTCTCCTGGCTTGCCGACACAAAAAACTACCTGCTGACCATCACTGATAACGGACAACAGGCCACAGCACCTCTGCCTGCCACCGGTATCCGAGGCATCGGTCTTCATACCATCGCAGACCGAGTCAAGATTATCCACGGCTCTACACGGCAATACAGAGACGATGACAAACATGAAAATATATTTGAACTGACATTTCAACCGGAATAAACGATATGCATACAGAAGTCTTCAGAATCCTGATTATAGATGACCATCCCATTGTGGCTTTAGGCATAAAAACAATTGCCAGCAAACACGAGAATGCAGAATGCGTTGTCATCCATGATCCCTCACTTCTGACACAGGTCCTCACAGAATCTCCTTTCGACCTATGTATCATTGACCTGCAGTATCCCGACCAAGACGGATTCGCACTTATCCAACAACTGCATGATTTATCTCCCGAAAGCCAGCTTCTCATCTATACCATGCACGACGAACCTTGGATTGTGGCCAAGCTGGCACAACCCTCTTTCCGTCCGTACATACAAGGAGCCGTATCCAAACAAGCGGACATCAAGGAACTGGACGCCGCCATTTCTGCCTTGAAAGAAGGGAAATCTTATTATAGCAAGGAATTCCATGAATTGTGTGTACACAAACGTATGCTGAATCCCCCATACAATGACCCTTCTATCCTGTCACCACGTGAGCAGGAAATCCTCAAACTGCTGGCACAAGGTATGAGTACAAACGAAATATCCAAGCAACTCTTCCTCAGTATCAACACCATACAAACTTACCGGAAAAGACTGCTTCTGAAAATGGATGCCAAAAATGTAGCCGAACTCATTTGCAAATGGAAGAACTGGTTTTGAAATCGAGTATTTGCATTCCCCCATATTCCATTCCATTAAAAAACAAGAGGCTGAACCCTTATGGAGTTCAGCCTCTTATTTTTGCCTGCAGCAAGTAACGGATTACTTACGAAGACCCAGTTCCTTGACAATGGCACGATATCTTTCGATATCACGGCTCTTCAGGTAGTTCAGCAAAGAACGACGCTTACCTACCAAAGTTGTCAAAGCTCTTTCAGTGCTATAATCTTTTCTGTTGAGCTTCATGTGCTCAGTCAGGTGAGAAATACGGTATGAAAACAATGCTATCTGCGCTTCAGGTGAGCCAGTATCAGTGTTAGACTTTCCGTACTTTCCAAAGATTTCTTGTTTTTTAGCTGCGTCTAAATACATAATTTGACTGTTTATTAAAATGTATAAATTTGATTTGCGGATGCAAAGGTAAGCATAATCTTTCAGACTACAAGCGTTTTACAACTTTTTTTCAAAAAAACGAGCCCAAGAGTCTCACGACTTCAGCTCATTGGCATGTTCAATAAAAGTAGCCGATGTAATCGGTTCGACCTGTTCAAAACCCATTTTACGCGTTTGACATTTTTTGCAAGAGCAACTCCGACACTTTGCCTGCTCAAAAACCGTACAAGGATCCAGGTGTATCGTCAACTGAATCCGGTCGGCATATTTCTTTTCCAGAATTTGTTTCAAACGGGCTCCTTCACGATGTCCTTCTTCAATGGTGTAAAACCAGGGAAGTGTCAAATCACAATCCATATACAAGTAACTTCCATACTTGATAACCTTGGCATTGTGAATGTCAATCCAATCGGGAGAACGTTTCTCATTCAACTCCAGCGCTATATCGTTCAGCAAAGCCTCATCCGCCTTGTCCAGCAGATTCGCAATCGTCTTGCGCAAAATGGAAATTCCCGTCACGATAATAATTCCTCCAAACAAGAAGGCCAGTACGCTATCAATCCAGGCTATTTTAGTGAAATAAAGCAAAAGCAACCCGGCCACCAGTCCGATGGTAGAATACGTGTCCGACTGCAGATGCTTTCCCCCTGCAATCAAAGCCATTGAATTATACCGTTTCCCGATACGCACGCTATACCAGCCCATCAGGTAATTGACCAGTCCGGAAAAAGCGACGATGTAGATACCCACATCCAATTTCTGTATACCCACCGGGAAAAACAAATGCGACACGCCTTCATACACAATCAATGCACCGGCAAACGTAATCAGAATGCCTTCGACAGAAGCCGATACCTGTTCCATCTTTCCATGTCCGAAAGGATGGCTTTTATCTTTTGGCTGTGCCGACCAATGAAGGCTATAAAGACTGACTGCCCCCGCCACCACATTGACAATACTTTCCATTGCATCCGTCAAAATTCCGACAGAATTCGTCAGCCAATAGGCCGCAAACTTCCCAATCAGTATCAAGGAAGAAATCAATACAATCCTTTTTTGTACTTTCTGCTTAAGCTGTTCCTCGTTCATTTTTCTCTCACTTTTTATAAACGGACAGCAAAGTTAGCGAGTTCCTGCCAAAAGTATACCTATAAACCATAAGATTTGAGAAATCTTCTTACATTTGTTACGAATCGAAATCGGTCTACTTCCAAGACAATCGACACATCACAAAAATAATCTCCAATTGTAGGATTTGCATTCCCAAAATCTCTTCACGCACCTCGCAGCACCAACTGAAAGTCTTTGCAAACAGATAGAAAATTATCTTTACCATAACCGAAACAGAATAAAAAGCGATAAGCTGACAAATCCGTAGGGATTCACTTGCTTATTCTTTTTATTTACAATTTATTTACAATGATTTTTTCGAAGAAAAATCGTACCTTTGCGCACAAATTATAGGTATAGTATGCAAGATATTAGAAACATTGCCATTATTGCTCACGTCGACCACGGGAAAACCACCCTGGTAGACAAAATGATGCTGGCGGGACATTTGTTCCGCAACGACCAGACCAACGGTGAACTGGTTTTGGATAACAACGACCTGGAACGGGAAAGAGGTATCACTATCCTTTCCAAAAACGTATCCATCAACTACAACGGTACAAAAATCAATATTATCGATACTCCGGGACACGCCGACTTCGGTGGAGAAGTAGAACGTGTCTTGAACATGGCCGACGGATGTATTCTGCTGGTTGACGCCTTCGAAGGCCCGATGCCGCAGACTCGTTTCGTGCTTCAGAAAGCCCTTCAAATCGGACTGAAACCGATTGTGGTGGTTAACAAAGTGGACAAACCGAACTGCCGTCCGGAAGAAGTGTATGAAATGGTATTCGACCTGATGTTCAGCCTCAACGCCACAGAAGACCAGCTGGACTTCCCCGTACTTTACGGTTCGGCCAAGAACAACTGGATGGGCGAAGACTGGAAAACGCCGACAGGTACCATCACCCCGCTGCTGGATGCCATCATAAAATACATCCCGGCTCCTCAACAGCTGGAAGGTACGCCGCAGATGTTGATTACTTCACTCGACTACTCTTCTTACACAGGACGTATCGCTGTAGGCCGTGTGCATAGAGGTACCTTGAAAGAAGGCATGAACATCACTCTGGCCAAACGAGACGGCACCATGGTGAAATCAAAAATCAAGGAAGTACATACCTTCGAAGGACTGGGCCGCAAACGGGTAGAATCCGTATCTTCCGGTGATATCTGCGCCATCATCGGTGTGGAAGGCTTCGAAATCGGTGATACTATCTGCGACTTCGACAACCCGGAACCGCTGCCACCTATCGCCATCGACGAACCGACCATGAGCATGCTGTTCACTATCAACGACTCTCCGTTCTTCGGTAAAGAAGGTAAATACGTGACTTCCCGTCACATCCACGACCGTCTGATGAAAGAGCTCGACAAGAACTTGGCTTTGCGCGTACGCAAGACCGAAAACGAAGATGGAAAATGGATTGTATCCGGACGTGGTGTGCTCCACCTGTCTGTGTTGATTGAGACCATGCGCCGTGAAGGTTACGAACTCCAAGTAGGACAGCCGCAGGTTATCTTCAAGGAAATCGACGGCGTGAAATGCGAACCGATTGAAGAGCTGACCATCAGCGTACCCGAAGAATTTGCCAGCAAGATGATTGATATGGTAACCCGCCGTAAGGGTGAGATGGTGTCCATGGAAACACAAGGCGACCGTGTGAACATCGAGTTCGACATGCCGTCACGTGGTATCATCGGTCTGCGTACCAACGTGCTGACCGCTTCTCAGGGAGAAGCCATCATGGCTCACCGCTTCAAGGAATATCAGCCGTACAAGGGTGACATACCTCGCCGCACCAACGGCTCCATGATTGCCATGGAATCGGGTACAGCTTTTGCCTACGCCATCGACAAGCTGCAAGACCGCGGTAAGTTCTTCATCTATCCTCAGGACGAAGTATATGCCGGACAGGTGGTAGGTGAACACGTACATGAAAACGACCTGGTGGTCAACGTGACCAAATCAAAGAAACTGACCAACATGCGTGCTTCCGGCTCAGACGACAAGGCCCGTATCATTCCGCCAGTCATCTTCTCACTGGAAGAGGCACTGGAATACATCAAGGAAGATGAATACGTGGAAGTGACTCCAAAGAGCATGCGTATGCGTAAGATCATTCTGGATGAAACAGAACGCAAGCGTGCCAACAAGAACGCGTAAACATACATTGTTTATATAAAAGAAATCCGGGCTTTCGAGGAATCTCCCTTTGAAAGCCCGGATTTTTTATCTGCTGTCCTTTTTTATTTTTCCCGATATACCAGGTTGTTGCCGTTCATCCGCTCCATGTATTGCTGGATGAGGGACTTCAACTGAGTTTCCATCGCCTTCAAGGTATCTTGCGGCATGGTGTCTTTCACATCGTCCTTCATCAGCACATCCGTACGGAAACGGTAGGCATGAATCACTTTCTCCCCATCGAACTGAATCAGGTAATCGCCTTTCAGGAACTGGTAGATGCCGCTTGTGGGTACATAATTCACGGCAAATGTTTCTGAGGCTGGCGTATGCAACACATCCTGCCCGAAACCCACATACGGACGGTCATAACCTAGAATACCTAAGACCGTCGGCATAATATCAATCTGGTCTACAATCTTTTCTTGGTCCAACCCTTTCAAATCTGACATGCTGGGTGCATAAAAAATGACTGGCACCTTATAATATCCCAGATCTGTCACATAATCCGGATAACAGTTTCCACTAGTATGGTCTGCCGTAATCACGAACAATGTATTTTTGAACCATGGTTGTTTTTCCGCCTTTTCAAAAAAACGCTGAATGGCATAGTCTGAATAGGCCACTGTTTCAAACAACGGATCTTTTCCTGTGGGGAATTTTCCTTTGTAGCGTTCCGGCAAATCAAAAGGGCCATGAGAAGTAGCCGTAAACACAGAAGTCACAAAAGGTTCCTTCATCTCCGACATCCGGTCACAATAGAATTGCAGAAACTCTTCATCCCAAATGGCCCACGTACCATCAAAATCCTTATCTCCATTATAATTAGGATCTTCGTTGTATTCGGTACGACCAAAGTATTTTTGGAATCCGACTGAACGGGCAAAAGCCTGAAAACCCATTGAACCATTCATAGCCCCGTGAAAGAAAGCAGATGAATACCCTTTATGCCGAGTCAACTCACCGGCAATACTGGACACATCATTCAGGGCCGAAGGAGTCAAGAAAAAGGGCTCCACAAAACTGGGAATAGAAGACAAGACTGAAGGCATTCCGTCAATACTTTTACGCCCATTACTGTATGAGTACTGGAATGTCAAGCTTTTTGTCAGCAGGGAATCAATAAACGGCGTATATCCTTTATAAGTCCCATTCTCCAACTGTGGATTCAATGAACCAACATGCTGTTTGCTAAAACCTTCCCAAATAATCACCACCACATTCATCGGACGAAAGACAACCGAATCTGATGGCAAGTGGATAGGAGTATACACCGCTTCTGCCTCCTTTTCTGACAAATAACCAGGATTTACAAATGTAGTTTTTCCCAAAGTACGGAACAATGAAAAAGGAGTATTCAGTACCAGTCCAGCATCTAAAGGACGGTCCACATACTGGTTGGCATTACTAAGAGTAATCGGACGAGTGGCAGTGGTCATACCTCCACGCATACCGAACACTGTAAAAGGAATAGCAATCAACAATGCTACCAATTGTACCGCATAATAAGCCAACTTTTGTTTCACAGGAAATACTCTCGGAGCACGATACAACTTATATAACGCATAAAACAATGCAGCAGCCAGCAACACCAAATACCAGTAGGTAGCAAACTCATCCAAGAAAATAGAAGTTAGCTTCCCTTCTCCTTCATGACTGAATTCCTGCAACACTGTCATCGTGGTACGTCTTCCCGTAAAGCGGAAGTATACACAGTCTATCAGGTTGGTAATCAGAAAGAACGTATTAACAGTTGTAAAAAGCCACCGCACAACTGTATAGAACACAGGGGTTTCCTTCCAATGCAGTGGAAAAAGAAACAACAAAATAAACAATGCATTGCTATAAAGTATGGCTGTGGTATCAAAGATAATGCCCGCTCTAAATAAACTAACGGCATATCCCCACGTCAGATGTCCACTAAATACATCCCAATTTAAAAGCAAAAACGCCAGACGGCATAAAGTGTAACATACATACACAAGTACCAAATTCCAGACCAGCGTCAGCACATTGGCAAACAATTCTTTCTTCATTATTCTCATCTTTTTACAAATACTGAATGGCAAAAATAGCGATAAATTTGGAGAACTTCATATCTTTGCATTTTAAACAAATCAAAGATGAAGAAAAAACAACGTATCTCAATCTCCCTATCCGTACTCATTGTACTCGTATTGGGCCTTTGGATTCATTCGCGCTGGCATGTGTGGTTCGGCAATCCGGAAGAACCTTCCTATCTACCTCTAAAAGAGCCTGGAAGAGTACTGCTTACATTCGGTGACAAAGAAGAACTGTCACGTAATATCAGTTGGCAATATGACTCAGTAGTGACTCCTTCATCTTTTGTAGAATTGACCGATACATTAGAAAAAGACACCGTTCGCATAAAGGCACAAGGAGAGGTTTTCCAATCACGCAGTGGTAAAGCAGCCTACTATACCGCCCGACTTCGATCGCTCAAACCAGCCACTTATTATAGCTATCGGGTGAGCAACAATGGAAAGTTCTCTCCTTGGTACAATTTCCAAACACACAACCAAACCACCCAAAACGACTACTCCTTTATTTATGTGGGTGATGTACAAGACACCATAAACGGCAAAGCCAACCAATACCTGAAAGAGGCATTGCAAACACACCCCCAAACAGAGTTCTTCGTTTTTGGCGGTGACTAAACAAACCGTCCGATGGATTCCTACTGGGCTGAAACATTTTCCGGGCTCGATTCTATCGGGCAGCATTATCCCATATTGAATGTGACCGGTAATCATGAATATCTGAAATATGTTATACGTAAACTGGAACGCCGCTTTCCACTGGTATTCTCGTATTTCCAAGATTCCATGGTAGGTGACAACCAGGTATACACACTTCGATACAACAACCTGCAAATCTTCCTGCTCGACAGTAACCGGGAGTTTTTCTATTTATGGACTCAAAAGAAATGGCTGGAAAAAGAATTGAAAGCCAGCGATGCACAATGGAAGATTGTTGTGCTGCACCATCCTCTGTATTCTGCAAAAGGAAAATACAACAATCTGGTACAAAGAACCATGTTTAATGATTTGATCCAGAAATACCATGTAGACCTTGTCCTACAAGGACATGAGCACGCCTATGCACGTATGACTCTTCACGATGAAAAGGGACAAGCAATGACTCCTGTTTATACGGTGAGCCACTGTTCCCCCAAAAGTTACCGGATAGCTTTCGACCCACGGTTTGATAAGTACGGCATTGAGAGCCGATATTACCAGTATGTACGTATTCATGGAGATACCCTCAGCCTGAGTGCCTACGAGGTTCCTGCAGGTAATTTATACGATTCTTTGGACATCGTGAAATCCGGAATGAAACCAATGATTATTGATTATGGGAAAAATATTCCCGAGCACCTCGACTTTAAGCCAGGCAACAGTAAAAAAGACCAACAATATAGGAAATTAATTGAAACATATAAGCAAAAAAGACAAAAAGATTAAACAATCCGAGAGTCGGCAGTTTTTACAATCTGCCGGCTCATATAGTCTTCAAATTCTTGTTCAAAAGAAAGCAAATTCCATTTCTGAGCAGCCATATCTACACATTGCCTCATTCTTTGCTTAATCGTATCATCCGAAAGAGAAAGTGCCCATTCGACAGCCTCATCTAACGCCTTATCGGTCAATGAATGCATTACAAATCCACAAGCATCTATTCCATCAAATGAAGCAACTTGAGATACCAAAGGAATTATTCCCATTTTCATTAATGTAACAATAGCACCAGGACAACCTTCGCTAGCTGAAGGATAAATACAAAAAGTAACTCCCTGCAGAATACTATTAAATTCCTCTGAATTGACATTTTGAAAGCCCCACAAAGTTATATTCGCTTTATCAACCAGCAAGGGAGAATAATACGCTTCAAAATCCGGATCCATTTTTCCTATCACATGCAAATGTAATTCTGGGTGATGAAGAAAAAAATCCAACACAAGATCCAATCCCTTTAAAATACTTCCAGAACTTCCCATCCAAACAAAATGCCTCCTATTATACAATGATATTTTTTCTTCAATATTTACAAGATGTAAGAGGTTAGATGACTGGTTAATTAAAGATATTTTACTTCTCCATTCCACTGGATAAGTTTGTATAGTAGCCGACGACCCTATCTGTAAGATGGCATCTATAGACAAATTATGCAATGTAGACGGAGACATACGAGAATATGACAGTTGCGTATGATGCTTCTGATTAAAAGCATCCGTTCGTTCCTTTACCATTCTGTTCTGATACTCAGGATATGCTGTAGTAGCATAATATATTTTCAAGGAAGAGGGATTACGCTTTGCCATAATAGAAAAGCATGGTCCTTCACCAAATATGATATCATATACTTTCTTATCACATTCCATTGGTCTATCATAAGTAACCATCACATAATTATAACCCAAGCGTTTAAAAACCTCTCCAATAACCAAAGCTTCTCGTCGATTTTGATGTTTATCAAACCAGGGAGAATTTCTTTTTTTATAATATACTCGAGGAATATAAGAAATATAAACCCACTTCCGATTGTTTTTATTTTTATATACGTATCTGTCCTTATTGATATGAAATAGATTTTTCAATATTCTTATAAAATATTTTCCTTGCATAATTTTATCTCTTCTGTAAACGTTCTCTATTTTTTTGCTTAATCTTCATCAAATAAGTATTTGGGATAAGACTATCTATCATTCCCCTCACAAAATATGAGAACATCTTATTTACAAAATACAAACGCCATTTCAACGTATGTTCTACCCCACGGATACGGGCGCATTCACGCTTTACGTCTAATTTATTTGTTGAAGTAGCTCCTTCTGTTGCATCAAACAATGCAATATTCATTGGGAAATATTGTATTTTCCTTCCTCGTTTATATAAATTATATACAAAATGATAATCTGCAGCCAACCGATAGGATAAATCAAATGGATGACTCTTCATCTCTTCCGTATCTGCAAACATCGATTGATGACAAGCAGGCATCAACTGTAGTATAGTCTCTGGTATATTTCCTTTTGCAGGAACGATTCCGTACATTTTTTTTCTTAATGTATCTCCATATACAAGTTTGGTATCCAAATCGATATCAAAGGAAAATAAACGAGTGATTGTATCTTCATTACAAAAGACATCACCAGCATTCATGAAGTTCACCCAACGTCCCTTGGCCAATTTAACGCCTTTATTCATCGCATCAAAAATACCTTTATCCTTTTCGGAAACGACCTGAACAACTATTCCTTTTTCCTGGAACAAAGGTTCTAATTCATAAATAATATTTAATGTATTGTCAGTTGACTTTCCATCCACTAATATATATTCCAACGGACGATAGGTCTGATTCAACACACTCTGCATGGTCTTAGAAATAGTTTGTTCTGCATTAAAACAAACTGTCACTATAGTTATGAGTTCTTTGGACATAATTCTATACATTTTCTATATTTAGGTCTTGCCAACCTCATAAAACAGCATAATTGATCAAATGTTCTTTTTAACTTATATGAAAAAGGGACCACCGGACGCTCTCCTTTCCACGGAGTCAAGTCCAAATAATGAAAATAAAGATTCTTATAAGGATGTTGAGACTTATACTGCCAAGGTTTCTTTCCTCCTGTATAATGCATAATAACCGGATGAAGCAGTTCCTTATCCAAAACAGCCCAGACTTCCGGACGGATACGACGCTTGCGACGCAAAAAACCATCCTGCACATTGTACCGGAACGGCAAAAACAGTTTACAATCATGAAGCAACGCATTCAATACATCCTGATCATTAAAAACCAACTCATTTACATGCTGTGAAATATACATTACGGCTTTTTGCTGAAATTCTATCTTTCTCCAATAATCCAAGTTCACCAATAATACACCGGCATTAAAATAGGAGAAAGAAGCATCATAATGCAAACGAGTATAATTATCCGATTTACCACTCCACATGTCTTCTACACATCCCACTGCATAGTCACTGATATCTGCATCCCAAAAATTTTTAATGGAACCATTCACTACTAAATCACAATCCAAGTATATAACCTTCTGCAAATCCTGCGGTAAAATGGTTTCCAAAAAAATCCGATAATAAGTAGCCAGTGAAATATGGCTGTTACCATAAATCATACAACCTTTCAGCAAATCCTCCCCTGCTTCATAAATTGTCAATGTTTGTGAATAATGTTGTTCTACCCAGTTACAAAGTTGTCGACGAGCCTCTTCAGATAATTCTCCGGCAATTACATGTATATGAAATTTTGCCTCCCGATTATTCTCAAACAAAGAGGTCAGCATCACAATACAATACTTCACATAAGAAGTATCAATGTTACAAGCAATATGTATAGTACCCTTCTCCATAATCTTAAAATACCACTTCAGACAATGCCTTTTGAATATAATATCCCTGGCTTAACCGTCGGCTTATTTCCGCAGTACGCTGTTTCATCGCCACATACTTCTCCGGAGCAACAGAAGACAAAACCGCATCCAGTTCTGCCAAAGAAGACACACAAAGACCAATGCCATTAGCTTGGACGAAATCAGCAAGAGCAGCCTGTTTCCAAATAATAACCGGCAACTCACAACGAATGTATAAAGATGTTTTATGTGGATTGTTATATTTCAAATACTCTCCAAAATCTCCCGAACATGCATCTATAGAAAAGCCATCCCAAACCAAGCCAAAATCCCCTTCCACTGTGGCTATCAACTCATCTGAACGAACAAATCCTTTACAATGAAAAAATTCTTTCCCTTTCGCCTTATCAAGTTCAAAACCATTCCCATACAAATTAAACTGATAAGAATGAATATAATTGCCGACCTCATATAAGAAGGTATTCTTACGTGGATTTAAAGCACCAGCATACACCACTCCGTACGGCTGTGAAGGTAGCACATGTGGAGGAGCCTTTGTCTCAGAAAGATAATCAAAAATTTCCAAAACGCCTAAAGGTATCTTACATCCATTATCCAATAACCATTGTTTCATTCGAGTGTTATGCGCAATGATATAATCGGCATGGCTCAAACGACAGATTTCCTGTTCCACCGTAAGTTTTTTACGACGAAAGCTCCCCAAATCATGAATTACCACAATCACCTTAGCCTTTTTCCAATGGGCCAATCTACAGACAAACGTGAAATATTTCTTTAAAGGATACTGCAATACAAGACGGTCATCTTTTTTCAAAGAAAAAGGAAGCCTCAATACTCCTGCCAATGTAACAAGAAAAGCAAGTATCGTATTCGTATAACGTGTTTGATGGAAGCCGACATTCACATAACCGCTCTCTTCCAAAATTCGTTCGATATCGGTCTTGGCTTTATTTCCGGCGCTATCTATTCCTTTATAATTGCGTGACAAATAACAGTATCTCATACTTTTTATTAATATCAAAAACAATCTTATTTTTATTTATGCCTTTTCGCAAAACTACATAAAAAGCACGAATTAGCAATTCTATTTTAACCGTTTAGTATAACTAAAACCTATAAAAAAGCATTCACTTCAACAAATTCACAATCTTTTTTACGCGAAAGGAGGAATGAAGCATACTTTCCATTGGTAAAATTGAGAAGAAAACCTACCTTTGTAAACTTCTTAACCAAATACACCCACAATGAGGATAGGATTTGACGCCAAACGAGCCGTACAGAACTTTACCGGATTAGGCAACTACAGCCGTTACCTGATTGAAATTCTTTATCGTTTCTATCCAGAAAACGAATACATTCTTTATGCACCTCGTATCCGTTCGAATCCTCCGTTCAACCGTTTACGCTCTGCATGCCCTAAACTACTCTGCATCTCCCCTAAAGGAATATGGGAAAAATTTCGTTCTTTCTGGCGATCTATCGGCATCACCCGCAATCTGGAGAAAGATCACGTGACCATCTATCATGGTCTGAGCAATGAACTCCCACTCAATATCCGGAAAGCATCTCATACCAAAAGTGTAGTAACCATACACGATCTGATTTTTCTGCGCTATCCACAATGCTACCCACTCATTGACCGTCTTATTTATACCTATAAATTCCGTAAGGCATGTCAAGATGCAGATGCCATCATCGCTATCAGTCAATGTACCCGACAGGATATTATCCAATTTTTTGGTATTGACGCACGTAAAATCCGAGTTATCTATCAAGGATGCGACGAATCATTTACACACCCGGCAGAAGAAAGGCTCAAAAAAGAAGCCAAAACAAAATACCATCTTCCCGCTAGATACATATTGTGCGTAGGAAGCATAGAAGAAAGGAAAAATGCCTTACTAGCCGTAGAAGCCATGACCGGAGTTCCCGAAGACATCCATCTCGTTCTAGTAGGAAAACGTACCCGCTACACGAATCAAATTGATTCTTTTATATCCACTCACCAGTTGGAACAGCGTGTACATCTTCTTCATGATGTAACCTTCCAATATCTTCCAGCTATTTATCAGTTAGCCGAAATATTTGTGTATCCTTCCCGATTTGAAGGTTTCGGCATTCCCATCATTGAGGCTCTTCATTCGGGAATACCTGTCATTGCTGCTACAGGTTCTTGTTTGGAAGAAGCAGGCGGACCAGATTCCGTGTATGTTCATCCTGATGACAAAGAAGGGTTGAAAGAAGCTATCAACGCCTTACTAAATAACCCCGAAAAAAGGCAATATATCATCAAACAAGGACAACAATATGTCACTCGTTTCTCCGAAAAACGGCAGGCAGACGAGTTGATGGATTTGTACCACTCACTTCTAGAAGGACAACAAATATGAAAATAGAAATATCTCCAGAATATCAATATATGACAAAAGAACTCTTCGATATTCCGCGTATGTTCAACGAGGGACAAGGAGAGATTGTCTATTCAGGTAGAAATCTAGTCTGCCGCTTTACCATTCAAGGCATGCCCGTCATCGCCAAACGCTTCAAGCGAGTCAATTTCTTCCAACAGATTGCTTACACATTCTTTCGGAGCACCAAGGCTGAGAGAGCTTTCCGCTATGCAAAAATCTTCAGGGAACGGGGCATTGAAACGCCACACGAAATCGCATTCATAGAAACTAAAGAACATGGATTGTTCACTACCGGCTATTTTGTTTGTACGGCCTGCCCGGATCCCCCTGCTTTCCCCTACCTGGTTCCAAAGGAGAATTATGACAAAGAACTTGCCAAAGACCTAATCTCATTCATCATTTCCATGCATCAGAAAGGAATTATACACGGAGACTTGAATTTCGGCAATTTTTTGTTTCGGAAAACGCCTCCCCAAACACACTATCAGTTTCAGGTAATTGACATCAACCGCTCTATTTTTTTTGACACTTGTCCACCCCAAGAAATATGTCTAAAAAATTTGAGTACACTTACTCACCGAAGAGACTTATTCGAGTTCATGGTCCGGGAATATGCCCGACAAAGGGGATGGAATGAGGAAGAAACCCTCACACATACCACCCATTACTTAGAAAAGTTGGAACAGAAGCATCAACGAAAAGAGAAAATAAAACAATTATTAAAAAAATAAAAGCCTCATGATACCTAAAATCATCCATTTCTGCTGGTTAAGTGGAGATCCATATCCCCAAAAGATTCGAAAATGCATGAAAACTTGGAAAAGAATCATGCCTGACTACGAGGTAAAGCTTTGGAATATGGAAACTTTCGACATCTCCACAGCTCCAATCTACGTACAAGAAGCAATAAAAGCACGTAAATGGGCTTTCGCCGCAGACTATATTCGTATGTATGCACTTTATACAGAAGGCGGCATCTATCTGGACTCCGACGTAAAGATTTTAAAAAGATTTGATGAATTCCTTAATTATTCATTCTTCTCCAGTCTAGAATACCATCCCAGCCAGCTAGAACAAACGGGATCCATTCATAGAATAACCCCAGAAGGGAAACGAATAGGTAATGACTATATTTCCGGTATGCAAATTCAAGCTGCCGTGATGGGTGCTGAACCTCAATGTCCATTTGTAAAAGATGTATTGGATTGGTACATCCACAAACAATTTTCCAAAGAATTATCTCCAGATATGTTTGCCCCTCTAATTTATGCACAACTTGCGGAAAAATATGGTTTTCTATATTTGGATAAAGATCAAGACCTGAAAGGCAATATGCATATTTTCCGCTCTGAAATCTTTGCAGGCAACAAGCATGAAGTCACACCAGCATCCTATGCCATTCATCTGTGTGCACACAGCTGGAAAAATTCTTTATTGGAAAAATTTCTTCAATTTATCAGGAAATTCAAATAATAAACATGAATCATCATCCTCAAAAAGTCACATTTACAATTGTAACTGTATCTTACAACTGCTGTACGCTGATTGAAGAAACAATAGAAAGCGTGTTGCAGCAAGACTGCTGTGACAAGGAATACATCGTCATTGACGGAGGTTCTACCGACGGAACCACTGAAATCATAAAGAAATATGAACAATACCTTACTTTTTGGTGTTCGGAACCCGACGGAGGTATTTATCAAGGAATGAATAAAGGACTTTCACATGCACAAGGACAATGGATTCTTTTTTTAAACGCCGGAGATATTTTTTCAAACAAGAATGTACTGACAAATGTCCTTCCTTTTACAGAAAATAAAAAAGACGATATTCTTTATGGAGATATTTTTACACTCAAAAACAATGAAAGAGTGATAAAAAGAGCACTGGAACCTTGCAACAAACAACGTATGTTTTTTTGTCATCAGGCCGTTTTTGTACGAACAGAACTTATGAAAGCCCATCCTTTTGATACCCGTTTCAAGATGTCTGCAGATTTCTATTTTTTCAAATTTTGCTATCTGACGAAAAAGAAATTCCAACATATCCCTGTGACAGTTTCTGTGTACGACCGCACAGGCATTTCCAATACCCGACGAATAGAAGGACTAAAAGAAAATATTCGGGTTATTCAAGAACTAGATAAAGGATGGGATAAAATAAAGTTCCTCTGTAAACTTTATTTTGTCATCGGATGGAATAAAATTAGAACCAGCATAAAAAGAAACAAAGTCTGAGACAGGTCAACCTTCTACCTGCCTCTTCAGCCATTCTTCTTTCGTACGTTTCCAGCGGTTATGACTCCAGAGCCAATAAGCCGGCTCCCGCTGGATCATTTCTTCCAGCATACGTGCATACATATCGGTCAACTCATAGTCCGGATACTCTTTGGGATGAAGAGTCATCAAACGGAATGTTGCCTGATAATACCCTCTTTTTACCCGTTTCACATCTACATAATAAAGTGCAGCATCTACCTGCTTAGCTATACGTTCGGCTCCAATAAAGAAAGAGGTATCATGATTCAAAAAACGGGTCCAATGATTCATGTTCTCCCACTTAGGAAGCTGATCAGAAATAAAACCTATCATTACTTTTTTATCTTGCTTACGTAACGTCAAAATCCGTCGAAGTGTATCTTTCATCAAAATGGACTCTCCACCAAACTGGCCGCGCAACCGCAAAAAAAGCTCATCAAATGCCCGATTGTAAATGCGATGATAAATCTGCCCTCCATGCATATCTGGAATCCATGCACTCAAGGATGCTATATATTCCCAATTACAATAATGGCCTAAATAAAGGAAACAGAATTTTTTATCATTTTTACCCAACTCAGCCCGTACTTCATCCAAATTCGTAAATACCATACGACGCTTCATTTCCTTATGCGAAATAGAAAACATCTTTATCACTTCCACTACATAATCACAGAAAAAATGATAGAACTTTCTTTCTATGCTCTTAATCTCTTTCAGGTCTTTATCTGGAAATGATTCCATCAAATTTTTACGAACAATCCTTCCTCTGTAACGAAATCCATAATACAAAGGAATAAACAATAAATCTGAAAAAAAATAAAGTACACGCAAAGGTAAAAGTGACAACAAATACCATAATATGAAAACCAAATAATATGCAAATTTCATTGAATCTTTTTTTTAGAAAAACACTGCAAAACTACAAAATTCCTGCTTTTTCAGAAGGTTTATCAAGTTAAACTTGCAGATTTACATTATCTTTGCCTATTATTTTCAAACCTTCAACCAATATGATGAAAGAATTCTTTCAATTGATGCGGCGCTTTGTTTCACCGTACAAAAAGTTCTTATGGTGGTCAATACTACTAAATGTATTGTCTGCAATCTTCAATATTTTTTCTTTTTCGCTATTAATTCCGATACTAAATATCTTATTCAAGACTGGAGAAAACAAAAGTGTATACCAGCTGATGGAATGGGGAAGTGGAGACTTCAAAGATGTGGCAACCAATAATTTTTATTATTACACTACCCAACTCATCGATAGTTTTGGTCCTGCTACCACTTTGCTTTTTCTCGGCTTATTCCTTGCCGGAATGACCTTATTAAAAACAGCTTGTTATTTTGGTTCCTCGGCTATTATGATTCCGCTTCGAACCGGAGTGGTTAGGGACATCCGCATCTTAGTATATAAAAAGGTAGTATCCCTTCCTTTAGGCTTCTTTTCCGAGGAGCGGAAAGGTGATATCATCGCACGCATGAGCGGAGATGTAAATGAGGTAGAAACCTCTATTACCAGTTCACTGGATATGCTGCTAAAAAATCCAATTCTAATTATTTCTTATTTTGCCACTCTCATTGTAACTAGCTGGCAACTGACACTATTTACTATTCTTGTACTTCCTACCATGGGATGGGTAATGGGAAAAGTAGGACGTGCCCTGAAACGTCAATCATTGGATGCTCAAAACCGATGGAGTGACACTATGTCTCAATTAGAAGAAACACTTGGAGGATTACGTATCATCAAAGCATTCATCGCAGAAAAGAAAATGACGAAACGATTTGAAAAATGTTGCAATGACTATCGCGATGCAGTGAATAAGGTCGCTATCCGCCAGTCATCCGCTCATCCAATGAGCGAATTTCTAGGAACACTCCTAATTGTAGCTGTGCTTTGGTTTGGCGGGTCACTGATTTTGTCTAATCATTCCTCGATCAATGCATCTACCTTCATTTTCTATATGGTCATTCTGTACAGCGTGATTAACCCATTGAAAGAATTCTCAAAAGCAAGCTATAACATTCCTAGGGGGTTAGCCTCCATGGAGCGCATTGACAAAATCTTAAAAGCAGAAAATACCATTCAGGATCCGGTTCACCCACACCCACTGAAGGAAGTCAAAAACAAGATTGAGTTCAAAGACATCTCATTCAGTTATGACAGCAAAAAAGAGGTACTGAAACACATCAATCTGACCGTAGAAAAAGGCAAAACTGTAGCCCTAGTCGGCCAATCCGGATCAGGTAAATCCACATTGGTTGATTTGCTTCCACGTTATCACGACGTGCAGCAGGGAGAAATCACCATTGACGGCACCAACATCAAAGACGTAGCTATTCATGACTTGCGCAGCTTGATTGGAAACGTGAACCAAGAGGCTATTCTTTTCAACGATACGTTCTTTAACAACATCGCTTTTGGAGTAGAAGGGGCTACCATGGAACAAGTCATTGAAGCGGCCAAGATTGCCAATGCACACGATTTCATCATGGAAAAACCGGAAGGATACAATACAAACATTGGTGACCGGGGGAGCAAGCTTTCTGGAGGACAACGCCAGCGTATCAGTATTGCACGAGCAATTTTGAAGAACCCACCGATTCTGATTCTCGATGAAGCCACTTCCGCACTCGACACGGAATCTGAGCGCCTAGTACAAGAAGCATTGGAAAGATTAATGAAAACACGTACTACTATCGCTATTGCACACCGTCTGTCCACAATTAAAAATGCTGATGAAATATGTGTTCTTTATGAAGGAGAAATAGTGGAACGCGGTACCCATGATGAGCTGATTCAGAAAAATGGATACTACAAACGACTTCATGACATGCAGTCACTATAAAGAAAAAGTGGAGAACCTTATAAAAGGCTCTCCACTTTCTGTATAATCTGACGAGGAGTAATCTGATTCAAACATGCATAGTCCCCTCTCAGGCAAGGTTTATTTCCAAAAATAGAACAAGGCCTACAAGGTAAACTCAATTGTATGGCATTAGCTTCGCTTTGTCCCCATCCCATAAAACCGGCATAAGGATGGGTAGCTCCCCAAATAGATACCACGGGGACACCTGTCAAGGAAGCCAGATGCATATTGCCGGAGTCCATAGCAAGCATAACATCCAAATGACTCATCAATGCCAGTTCCTGCGACATCTTAAACTTTCCGGCTACTGAAATTACATGAGGGTAAGTCTGCTCCCATTTCTCTAATTGCATAATTTCTTCCTTTCCACCTCCAAAAAGGAACAGAGTGATATTCTCTTTTTGAGAAAGTGCTTGTACCACCTCTTCCTGAAGAGTTATTGGATAAATCTTGCCTTTGTGAGCCGCGAACGGAGCCACCCCAATCCATCGGTCTTTTTCACTTTTGTATCCAACAATCTGACGAACACCCTCGATATTTCCTTTATTTTTTCCATAAATAGATTGGAAAGAAAGCGGAAATAAAAAACCTAATTTTTGAAAAACAATCGCATATCGGGTAAAAGAGGTGGTTTGTGGTACCAATATCTTATGTTTTTGAGAAATCAATCTCCTTTTCTGACTCCTTCCCTTGTCTATACAAGCCACCTTCACTCCGCTTATCCGGAAACAAAAAGATAAGAATCGACTACGCAACACGCCATGCAAATCGGCTACAAAATCAAAATGTTCACGCCGGAGAAGAAGAAACAAACGAAATAATCCTTTCACTCCTACATATTCTTTCTTCACATCAACTCCTCTAAACGAAAGATTGGAAGGAGCATTTGCAAATAAAGCAGCCATATGAGGCCGACTTAACACCACAAGCTGATGTTGAGGAAAAGCCTGTGCAAAAGAATACAGCACCGGGACTGTCATTGCTACATCTCCCAGTGCTGAAAAACGAATGACCAAAATCCTTGCCATAGCCGAAGGATATGGATTATTTCTTACCGTACAAAACCGGATTTAAGGCCGGATCATTGTACATCTTCATTTGTTTATACACTTTCATGTACTTACGTCCAGCCTCAATGTCTGCAATCAACTGGTCGATAGCTAGTGACAAGTCCTTCTGCTGTTCCAATAACACAGCCAACTTCGTCGCACATTGCTTGTGATGCACTTCATCTGTATCCGTACGTTCTACTTCCTTCCGCATGTGATAAATTTTCAACGCCAAAATAGATAAACGGTCAATAGCCCACGCTGGACTTTCCGTATTGATAGTAGCATCCGACAACGGATTCACATTCTTATACTTATCCAAAAAATAACTGTCAATCAGTTCAACCAAGTCTGTACGGTCCTGATTTGATTTATCTATTCTGCGTTTCAACACCAAAGCTTCTGCCGGATCGATATTTGGATCACGGATAATATCCTCAAAATGCCACTGTACGGTATCAATCCAATTTTTCAGATACAAATAATATTCTATGCTCTTCAATGGATAAGGATTATGAATCGGAGTGTCCACATTATCCGTTTTATGATAATCATCGATAGCCTGTTCGAAAATAGGACGGCATAATTCTGTAAAAGTCATAACAACAAATTTTAATCGGTGAATAATAAAAACAAAAATAGTGATTGTTTCATTAATAAACAACTGATAGTCTTTCAAAATTTACATACATACAGTCAAGGAAAATACTAACTTTGCAGCCCCATAATTCACACAAAAATGAAAGTAATCGTAGACAACAAGATACCTTATATAAAAGGCCTCATTGAAACATTAGCAGACGAAGTCATTTATCTTCCCGGAAAAGATTTCACTCCGGAGGTGGTCAAAGAAGCAGATGCCCTGATTATCCGCACTCGTACACTCTGTAACCGCCAGCTACTGGAAGGCAGTAAGGTACAATTCATCGGAACAGCCACCATCGGCTTCGACCACATCGACACAAAATACTGTCAGGAAGCCGGCATCACATGGAGCAACTGCCCCGGATGCAATGCCGGAGCCGTAGAACAATATGTACATGCCGTCCTGCTGTTGCTGCAACAGGAAAAAGGGCTCCAACTCAAGGGAGCCTGTCTGGGCATCGTCGGTGTAGGACATGTAGGAGAACGCATCCGTCGAATGGCGGAACGCATCGGTATGAAAGTGCTTCTGAACGACCCTCCACGAGCCGATGCAGGCGAACAAGGGTTCACTTCACTGGACACACTGGCCAGACAATGCGATGTCCTGACCTTCCACACCCCATTGATTCGGGAGGGGAAATACCAGACCTTCCACCTGGCCAACCGGACTTTTTTCCAGCAACTGCAACGAAAGCCTTATCTCCTTAACACCTCACGCGGGGAAGTGGTAGAAACAGAGGCCCTGCTGAACGCTTTAAACACGGGTGCTGTGGCAGGAGCTGTAATCGATGTATGGGAAAACGAGCCCCACATCAACCGGGAACTACTCGACAAAGTCTTTATCGGTACCCCCCACATTGCCGGCTACTCTGCCGATGGAAAAGCCAATGCTACCCGCATGGTCTTGGAAGCCTTTTGCCGTTTTTTCCATAAACCGATGAACTTCCATCTCACTTTGCCAGAGGTTTCCCGTCAAAGCCTTTCCGGAGATGAGAATCTGCAGCTTCTCCAGCAATACAATCCCCACACCGACTGCGACCATTTGCGGGCACATCCGGAACTGTTCGAACAACTCCGTGGAGACTATCCCCTACGAAGAGAATAAGACACAAAAATGCATGTTTTCGTGCACAGAATGTATAAAAATGTGCAAAGGGAGTGCATTTATTTGCTAGAATACTTGTTTAAAAGCAGAAATATTTATTCCTTTGCAACGAAAAATCAATAAATTACATTATTTATAAACTTAAAAAATTAGAATTATGTCTGAAATCGCATCAAAAGTACAGAAAATTATCGTAGATAAATTGGGCGTAGAAGAATCAGAAGTTGTTCCAACTGCGAGCTTCACTAACGATCTGGGTGCTGACTCTTTGGATACAGTAGAATTGATCATGGAATTCGAAAAAGAATTCGGAATCTCTATTCCTGACGATCAGGCAGAAAAAATCCAGACTGTAGGCGACGCTATCTCTTACATCGAAGCTAACGCAAAATAATTTAATTCTACTTTTATGGAATTAAAAAGAGTAGTAGTAACAGGTCTTGGTGCGTTGACCCCGGTAGGTAATACGGTTCCGGAATTCTGGAACAACCTCCTGAACGGCGTCAGCGGAGCAGGACCTATTACTCATTTTGATGCGTCGAAGTTCAAGACTCAGTTCGCTTGCGAAGTGAAGAACTTCAATGCTGCCGACCATATTGACCGTAAAGAAGCCCGCAAGATGGACCTCTATACACAATATGCCGTAGTAGCAGCAAAGGAAGCGGTTACTGACGCCGGAATTGACGTAGAAAAAGAAGATTTGAACAAAGTCGGAGTAATTCTCGGCGTCGGAATCGGAGGTATCCATACTTTCGAAGAAGAAGTTGCCGGATATGAAAAGACGAAAGATACAATCGGACCGAAATTCAATCCGTTCTTCATCCCGAAGATGATTGCAGACATCGCTGCCGGACAGATTTCTATTATGTATGGCTTCCATGGCCCTAACTTCACCACTACCTCTGCATGTGCTTCTTCTTCCAACGCCATAGCTGATGCGTTCAACTATATCCGTCTGGGAAAAGCCAACATCATTGTGACCGGTGGAGCCGAAGCAGCCATCTTCCCCGCAGGAGTAGGTGGTTTCAATGCCATGCATGCATTGTCTACCCGCAACGATGACCCGACTCATGCTTCACGTCCGTTCAGCGCAAGCCGTGACGGTTTCGTAATGGGTGAAGGTGCCGGATGTCTGATTCTTGAAGAACTGGAACACGCAAAAGCTCGTGGCGCGAAGATATATGCAGAGCTGGCCGGTACAGGTGCTTCTGGCGACGCTTATCATCTGACAGCTTCTCATCCTGAAGGTCTGGGTGCGAAACTGGTTATGAAGAGTGCCTTGGAAGATGCCGGAATGAAACCGGAAGACATCGACTATATCAACGTACACGGAACTTCTACTCCGGTAGGTGATATTTCAGAAGTGAAAGCCATCAAAGATTTGTTTGGCGAACATGCTTATAAACTGAACATCAGTTCTACCAAGTCAATGACGGGACACCTTCTGGGAGCAACAGGCGGTGTGGAAGCTATTGCTTGTGTATTGTCTGTGAAAAATGACATTGTACCTCCGACCATCAACCACGAAGAAGGTGACAACGATGAAAACATCGACTACAACCTGAATTTCACGTTCAATAAGGCGCAACAGCGTACTGTACGTGCCGCATTGAGCAACACATTCGGATTTGGCGGCCACAATGCATGTGTAATCGTTAAAAAATACACTGAATAAACTGTGTTTAGCAATATACTAGATAAGATAAGACTCCTTTTTCGCAAGGATAAGGAGTCTTATCTTTGTTTTTATAAGATGCTGGGATTCTATCCACGAAACATCGAAATCTACCAGCAGGCTCTCTTGCACAAATCTTCTTCAGTAAAGGCCAAAGGCCGACTGCTCAACAACGAGCGACTGGAATTCTTGGGAGATGCCATCCTGGATGCCGTGGTGGCCGACATCGTGTACAAACGATTCGAGGGAAAGCGGGAAGGATTCCTGACCAATACACGCTCCAAAATCGTACAAAGGGAAACGCTGAACCGGATTGCGGTACAAATCGGATTGGACAAACTGATTAAATACACCACCCGACAGTCGTCGCACAACAGTTACATGTGCGGGAACGCGTTTGAAGCGCTCGTAGGAGCCATCTACCTGGACAGGGGATACGAAACTTGCAAGTTCTTCATGGAAGAACGCATCATCAAACCTTATCTGAACCTCGATAAATTGTCACGCAAAGAGGTCAATTTCAAGTCGAAACTGATTGAATGGGGACAGAAAAACCGCTTCCTCATCGAATTCATTCTTTTGGAACAATCGGTTGATGAAGAGCAAAATCCGGTATTTGAAACACAGGTGATGGTAGAACAGACACCTGCCGGACAAGGAAAAGGCTATTCCAAAAAGGAATCACAGCAGGAAGCTGCGCATGAAACACTGAACAAAATCAAAAACGACCCTCAGTTCATTGATACTATTTTCGCGGAAAAGGCGGCCCGCGAACAGACAGCCGCTCACGAAAACGAGCCTTCTTCTACAGAAGCAACAATACAACCGAATACAGAAACCACCTCTGCACTTATTACAGCAGAAGAAGGACTGAACGTGGAAGAAAGCACTGAAAAATATGACGATGTAGAACGCATCATTGCCGAAGCTGAAGAAGCCGCCTTCCAGATTACAGAAAGTAGTACGGAAGAAACGGAGAAACAAGAAGAAGAAAAAAATGTTCTTCCATGACATTCAGCAGCGACAGAAACCACATTTCAACTCACAAAAAATCCTCAACTACTCACATGAAATAGTTGAGGATTTTTTGTATGCCTCTTCATTAACAGAAGAACTTCTCCCAGCAGGTTACTTCTTTACAATGGAAGTCAACGGATGTCGATTGCCTTTAATATTAGTCAAGAAGGCCTTAGCTGATCCGAAATTCAGGTACATATCCAAACGTACCGGCAAATGATTTCGATCGTCCGTTATATAGAAAGTAATGACTTCTTTTTCTTTTTTCTCTTTGCCTACATATTCCACCAAGGAAAAGACCAAACAACGGTAGGTCACTCCATTTTCCGCTTTATAGTTCTCTTTTCTCCGATAAATCAGTGTCTGTTTTTCCACCTCTCTACCTGTTGCCATAGAGAAAAGTATCTTTTGCCCGGGTTTGTATTCACTAGGATCGTATGAACGGGCCTGCAGCAAAATGCTGAGCATGTCGTACACACATACTGGCAACTCTTCATGATGCTTATCGGTATTCCCCCATAACGTACGCTGCTGGTCTACGATACACTTCCCATTCTGGTAACTGAAATGCACCTCATCCACAGTGTAGCGTTTACCTTCCTCAGCCCCTTTACGGAAATACAAAGGCACAAGGTCTTTTGAGGTAATACAAGTCAATGTGTCACGCATCTTGAAGAAAAAGTCAATCTTCTTGTTAGTATATGACTGCAAATCGGTCTTCAAACAGGAAATACCTTTATATTTTGTCTCATTAACCGTCATCTTTGCCCATCCCGCGTTAATCCAGACAAATTTCCAGTTAAATTTCAACTCATAAGAAAGTGTCTCTCCCGGCTTGATTGCATCATTTACTGCCCCACACTGTGCGTTGGCTGCCACCCCTCCTGCCAGAAGGAATAAGCAAAGAATCAGTTTTTTTATCATGTTTTTCCTAGTTTACGAGCCCGCTCCTTGTTACGGTCTTTAATTTTCTTGGCCTCATCAGGCTTCTGTTTCTTTATCTCGTCCAATTTCTGCTTATCGAGTGGAAGGGCATGTATATCCCACGTCTCTTCAAACTCGAAATTGGCTTTCATCTCCCATACTTTCGGGAAGTAGAATACTTCTTCCGGCTGCCGTTTCTCTTCATAATTACCAGTATCCCACACCCCGTTGTTGTTATCGTCATTGAACAGACGGATATAATACTTCGTATTAGGCTGAAGAAAATAGAAATCACACGTTTTCTTGTCGGTCACCGGCTGTTGACGGACAACCCCGTCACTCCCGTTCAGTAACTGGACAATGGCATGAGGGCCGGCTCCCACAATATTCAAATACAGTGTACCATACTCTTCGAGCGTCTTCACTTTCAACTGATTTTCCACCTTATTGGAGTATAGTCCATAAATTCCTTTTATTCCCAGCGAATCAATCTTCAACTGATATTCCCTTCCAGGCTGCCAGTCGGCCAGAATCTGATACTGACGAGGTGCAACCGAATCCTTCATCAGAATAAAAGGAATATCCTCCCATAAGGAATCTACCTTGATGGCCATGTGTATGGCTGCCGTATCAATGTATTCCACTGGCTCTTCGAACTTCAGACCGATGTTCCGGTTCAAATCCAAACTGGAAGGAGCATCGACCGTCATGGAAAGGAATTTCGGTTCTACCTTTAACGTATCACCTTTCTTCTCACGTTTTTTTCTTTCCTTTACTTCTTTTTTCATGGCTTCTTCGGCCAAAGCCATACGCCGCTTCTTGTCTATTTTGTTCACCATACGTAACGTATCGGTTTTCGGAACCAACTGTCCCAACGTATCTGTGGCCAAATAGTCCATTTGAAAAGTCAGCGTATCTCGTTCACACATCACCGTATCCTTAATCCAATAGCGGATAGTATCATTGCGCGGGTTACTCTCGATTACAAAGGCATCTTTCTCGTCGAAATCCAACCCTTTAATCGTAGGCAACGTATCTGCCTTCGCACTGAAATACAAAGAAAAGCGATTCAGTTGTTCCCGTTCGCTCTTCACCAGATACTGCATCGGATTTTCTTCCTTGAACGAACGCAAGATCAGGTTATCCGGCAAAAAACGCGTGTAATGCACCTCATAAATCGTATCATAGGCCAAGGTGTCCAGTTCATTCCACACGGTATCCTGACGGACATCCGGACGCATATCGGGAATCACCAGCGAATCTTGAAAGGCAATCGCCTCCGTTTTCGAATCGAACAAATAATTCTGGTTACCGTCCATCAAAGCGTAAACACGATACTTTCCTGGGGCCACTCCACGAATCGTGAAATGTCCACGGCTGTCGGTTCTTGAAATACGGTCGAAAGGCAATTTTACAAACGCACTATCCTCCAGGTTCTTGTGAAGTCCTACCTGAATACCTTTTACCGGTTCCAGATTCTCTGCATTCAGCACCGTACCCGAAACTTCCATCGTATCAATATGCGCACCGGTAGAAAATGCATAAGCAAAATTGCCTAGCGGATTGTCTTCATTATTATCCAAAATAGCGTCTCCAAAGTCGACTGTATAAGTCGTATTTTCACGCAAACTGTCAAAGAACTCCACCAATACCCGGTGACCACTCACTTTCACTTCTGGAGCCTCTTTTTGCGGAGGCGAAATAATCACCTTTTCTGAAGGTTTGTCCAGCTTGATATATTCATCAAATTCTATGGAAATCTTCTTTCGCTTGTTATTCGTGGCATTGGGTTCCGGAGTCGCACGCACAAACTTGGGCGGCGTCTCATCATAAGGACCTCCATCGGGCATGCCTGTACTTGCACAAGCATAAAATCCGATAATCACCAGCAAAAAAGCAATATACTTAGGAATCGGTTTCATCTACAATCAGTTATTCAATTTCAACATTTCTTCAATGTACTCACGACTGTTGCTCAGACGGGGAATCTTATGCTGCCCGCCCAACTTACCTTTCTGCTTCAGCCAGTCATGAAACAACCCCTGACGAGCCACAATCACTTCCAGTTTCTGCAACGTAATATCTTTATGCCGTTTGGCCTCATAATCCGAATTAATCTCCTGTAAAGCCGTATCAAGTACCTGCGTAAATTTCTCCAGTGAATCCGGCATCACACTGAATTCAATCAACCATTGGTGACGACATTTGGCATTGGCATCCATGAACACCGGCGCCGCCGTATATTCCAGCACCTGCGCCCCCGTTTCCTTGCAGGCACGCTCCAGCCCCTTTTCGGCATTGTCTACCATCAGTTCTTCCCCAAATGCATTAATGAAATGCTTAGTACGCCCAGAAATAATAAATTTATAAGGATTCTTCTGCGTGAATTTCACTGTATCACCGATGATGTATCGCCATAAACCACACGACGTACTGATGACCATTGCATAATTGCGTCCCACTTCCACACCCCAAAGCGGCACAATGGCCGGATTCGGTTTGTCGATGTCTTCCAGCGGAATGAACTCATAGAACACATCATAGTCAATCATCAGCAGCATGGACGGGTCGTGCAGGTCGCTCTGCAAGCCGAAGAAACCTTCGCTGGCATTGTATGTTTCCATGTAGTGCATCTTGTCGGAAGGAATCAACTGCTTGTATTGCTCACGATAAGGAGTAAAACACACACCCCCATGGAAGAACACTTCCAGATTAGGCCACACCTCGTTCAAGTGTTTGGCACCGGTTTTCTCCAAAATACGATGTATCACAGCCAGCATCCATGAAGGTACACCCGACAAATTGGTCACATTCTGATGAATCGTCGTATCCGCAATACGTTCCACTTTCTCTTCGAACTCGCTCAACAGGGCAATCTCCTTTTTCGGTACCCGAATCAAGTTGACCAATGGATTGATATTCTGAATCAAAATGGCCGACAAATCACCCACCAAACTGTCTTTCACGTTGTAATTCGGACTGTGACTTCCACCCAAAATCAATCCTTTCCCCGAAAAGAAACGACTTTCCGGATTTTCCCGCAAATAAAGTGCCACAGCATCGGTTCCCCCGCGATAATGAATTCCCTTTAAGCCCTCCGGACTGACGGGAATAAACTTGCTTTTATCGTTGGTCGTACCCGACGACTTGGCATACCAGATAACCTTACCCGGCCAAAGCACATCTTTCTCTCCATGCCGCATACGGTCTACATATCCTTTCACATCCTCATACGTCTGCACGGGAACCCGCTGAAAGTCCGTATAGTTCTGGATATGGCTATAATCATATTTAGTACCCCACTCTGTAGCGGAAGCTTTCTGTATCAGTTTTCGGAATACGTGAGTCTGAATCTCTTCAGCTTTTGCCCCATACAAATCAATTTCTCTCTGTCTGGGAGCAAAAATCTTTCCTATTAACTTCGTTGAATTCATTCGTTCTTAAATTTCAAATCCTTGTGTGTGACGTATGCAAAGGTAGATTTTTTCTGCCTAATTCGACAGTATGAGACATTATTTTTTCCTCCTACATAACAAATATACAGTTTTTTCTTACCTTTACCACACTAATTATTAATACAGCAAAACATGAAGATAGGAATCTTGACTTCAGGCGGCGACTGTCCTGGCATAAATGCTACAATCCGAGGAGTTTGCAAGACAGCCATCAATCATTATGGAATGGAAGTGTATGGTATTCACAGCGGCTTCCGTGGACTGCTGGACAACGATATCATCCCTATGGACGAAAGTTCACTTACTGGACTGCTCAATCTGGGAGGAACCATTCTGGGCACCTCACGCGAAAAACCGTTCAAAAAGAAAGGTACAGCTGTCTCGGAAGACAAACCTGCCATCCTGCTACAGACTATCCGCGACCGGCAACTGGATTGCATCGTGTGCATCGGAGGAAACGGGACTCAGAAAACGGCAGCCAAACTGGCAGAAGCAGGAGTCAATGTTGTCAGTATTCCTAAAACCATCGACAACGACGTATGGGGGACCGACACTTCGTTCGGTTTTGATTCAGCGGTATCCATCGCCACCGACGCTATCGACCGCTTGCACTCTACAGCCAGCGCACATCAGCGGGTCATGGTCATTGAGGTGATGGGACATAAAGCCGGATGGATTGCTCTCTATTCGGGCATGGCAGGGGGAGGCGACATTATCCTGCTTCCTGAAATACCTTTTGACATTCACCGTATCGGCGATGCCATCATCGGCCGCCTCAAAAAAGGAAAACCCTATTCTATCGTGGTAGTAGCTGAAGGAATCCCTACATTAGGTGGAAAGAAAGCAGCACAATATATTGCCGAAGAAATAGAATATGAAACCGGATTCGAAACACGCGAAACAGTACTGGGCTACATCCAACGCGGGGGAAGCCCTACGGCGTACGATCGAAATCTAGCTACCCGCATGGGAGGACATGCTACCGAACTGATTGCGCAAGGTATGTTTGGCCGGATGGTAGCTCTCAAAGGAAATACAATCGATTCGGTACCGCTGAGCGAAGTGGCCGGGAAACTGAAACTGGTGACGGAAGATCACGACCTGGTAGTACAAGGCCGCCGGATGGGCATCTGTTTCGGATAAAAACACCCTTGTGTTTCATCAATCGAAACGCCTTTACGTTTTATTTCAAAGTACAACCGTCCGCGATAGCGTATTGTAGTCTGCCTG
>ERZ779673.98-NODE-98-length-44578-cov-3.373178_pt1 | contig 44578 bp, 41 predicted proteins | sample MGYA00511956_ERZ779673 | MGnify/ENA primary metagenome ERZ779673 (study PRJEB29588, sample SAMEA2152065) | human gut metagenome | biome: human gut; feature: human-associated habitat; material: faeces | place: Denmark | collected 2008/2010 ... | reverse complement strand
CAGACGCTAAATGCGTCTGTTCTCTTTTCAAAACGAAATTTTTGTGATAGAATAGTTATTATTTTATTTTTTTGGGGCGAAAGGAGGCTCTTGTTGTGGAGGAGACAAAGAGAGAACATTTACATTCGGGACATAGGAGCAGAGTTAAGGAACAGTTTGCTAAAAGCGGTATGCGTGATTTTCAGGACCATCAGGTACTTGAAATGCTTTTGTTTTACGCAATACCTCAACGTGATACAAATGATTTAGCTCATTTGCTTATTAACGAATTCGGCTCGCTTGCAGGTGTGTTTGACGCACCGTTGGAGTTGCTTGAGGCGGTAAAAGGTATGGGAAAAAGCTCGGCGACGCTTATCAAAATGGTACCGGAGATTTATTCAAAGTATCTCGACAGTAAAAACATTAACAGAAAGCTTGTTTTGAGTGATCCTGAGTCGGTTACAAAGTATTTTGCTTCAAAATTTATAGGTTATCAGCATGAGGTTATGATGGCGGCGTTTGTCGATAACCAGTGTAGACATAAAAAAACAATTATTGTTTCTGAGGGCGGTCAGAGCAGTACGGACGTCAATATAAGAAAAATTGCCGCAACTGCAATGAATCTAAACGCAACCTCGGTTATTATTGCACATAATCATCCGCAGGGTGTTGCCGCACCGTCAGGAGCTGATATTGAAGCGGTCAGAGTTATAAAAAAGATATTCAAGCCGCTTGATTTAACGCTTTTGGATAGTTTGATTATTTCTGATGACAGTGCATATTCAATGGCAAATCACAACAAATTTGCATACTTATTTGATTATTGATAAGAAATAAAATAATAAATTAAACGGAGGAAAAACTATGTTTGATGCAATGAAAACAAAAAATGAATGTGTTGAGTGGATACGTGATTTTTTTGATAAGAACGGTAAAGACTGTAATGCGGTTATAGGCATTTCCGGTGGTAAAGACAGCTCTATTGTTGCGGCTCTTTGCGTTGAAGCTTTGGGCAAGGACAGGGTTATCGGTGTGCTTATGCCTTGCGGCGTTCAGCACGATATTGATATGGCTGAGCTGCTTGTAAAGCACCTTGACATTAAACATTATGTTGTAAATGTTAAAGCTGCCGTTGACGGCGTAAAGTCGTGCATACCGCTTGAATTATCCGTTCAGTCAACAACAAATATTCCTCCGAGAGTAAGAATGACGGTTTTGTATGCGGTTGCACAAAGCTGTAACGGACGAGTTGCAAACACATGTAATATGTCGGAGGACTGGGTCGGTTATTCAACGAGATACGGCGATGCGGCAGGAGATTTCAGCCCCTGTGCAAATATTACCGTTACAGAGATGAAACAGATAGGAAAAATTCTCGGACTTCCCGATGTGCTTGTTAACAAGGTTCCGATTGACGGACTTTGCGGCAAGACGGACGAGGAAAACCTCGGCTTTACATATGATGAGCTTGATAAGTACATCAGAACTGGCGAGATTGCAGACCTTGAGAAAAAGGCAATAATTGACGATAAGCACGTTAAAAATCTGTTCAAGCTTAAATATATGGACACTTTTGTTCCGAGTGAAGGCTAACATTAAATTTTTATACAGACAGAAAGGGGGATATTATGGATAAGTTTGTTTTACATTCCGAATATAAGCCGACGGGCGACCAGCCTGCTGCAATAGAAAAGCTTGTTGACGGAATTAACAAGGGCTATAACGAACAAACCCTGCTCGGCGTTACAGGCTCGGGCAAGACCTTTACAATGGCAAATGTTATTGCAAAGCTCAACCGTCCTACGCTTGTGCTTGCCCATAATAAAACCCTTGCAGCGCAGCTGTGCTCGGAATTTAAGGAGTTTTTCCCTGAAAATGCGGTTGAATATTTCGTTTCATATTACGACTATTATCAGCCTGAGGCTTACATTCCGACAACCGATACCTATATCGAAAAGGATTCGGCAATAAATGATGAAATCGATAAGTTGAGACACTCGGCAACCTCCGCTTTGTCCGAAAGGCGAGACGTGATAATTGTTTCGAGTGTTTCTTGTATTTATACCCTCGGCGACCCGATTGATTATCGAAATATGGTTATTTCTTTAAGGCAGGGTATGCAAAAAAGCAGGGATGATTTAATAAAAAAGCTTGTCAGTATTCAATATGAGCGAAATGATGTCAACTTTATAAGAAATAAGTTCAGAGTTCGTGGCGATACAGTGGAGATTTTCCCCGTTTATTCGAGCGAAAACGCTATAAGAGTTGAGTTTTTCGGCGATGAAATAGACAGAATTTCCGAAATAAACGCACTTACGGGGCAGGTGAAAAATGTATTGTCTCATGTGGCGATTTATCCTGCTTCTCACTATGTCGTTGCACCCGAAAAGCTTGAAAAGGCAATTACCGAGATACTTGCGGAAATGGAAGAACAGGTCAAGAAATTTGAAAAAGAGGGAAAGCTTCTTGAAGCTCAAAGAATAAGACAGCGTACCGAATACGATATGGAGATGCTTAGGGAAACGGGATTTTGCAAAGGCATTGAGAACTATTCAAGGGTTATGTCGGGTAGAAAAGCAGGCACGGCACCGTTTACCTTGCTCGATTATTTTCCCGATGATTTTGTGCTGTTTGTTGATGAATCGCATGTAACCTTGCCTCAGGTCAGAGGAATGTACGGCGGAGACCGTTCAAGAAAGGAATCCCTTGTTAATTACGGCTTCAGACTTCCGTCGGCATTTGATAACAGACCGCTTACCTTTGACGAATTTTATAAAAAAATAGGGCAAAAGGTGTTTGTGAGTGCGACACCGGGCGAGCTTGAAAAGGAAAAAAGCTCACAAATTGTTGAACAGTTGATAAGACCCACGGGACTTCTTGACCCTGAAATATCGGTAAGACCGACGGACGGACAGATTGAGGATCTTATTTCTGAAATAAATACAAGAACCGAACGCAACGAACGTGTTTTGGTTACTACACTTACAAAGAAAATGGCAGAGAGCCTTACGGAATTTCTTGATGCGCACGGCATAAAGGTCAAGTATATGCACTATGATATTGACACTATCGAGCGTATGGAGCTCATCCGTGATTTGCGCTTGGGTGAATATGATGTTCTTGTCGGAATAAACCTTTTGCGTGAGGGACTTGATATACCCGAGGTGTCGCTTGTTGCTATTCTTGACGCAGATAAAGAAGGATTTTTGCGTTCTGAAACAGCTCTTATTCAGACAATAGGCAGGGCGGCTCGAAATGCCGACGGTCAAGTCATTATGTACGCAGATTGCGTTACACCGTCAATGGAAAAGGCGATAAGCGAAACCTACCGTCGCCGTGAGATACAGATGGAATACAATAAGAAGCATAATATTGTTCCGAAAACCATTAAAAAAGGCGTAAGGGATATTCTTGAAATATCCGCAACTCATAAGGATGAAAGCGGTAAACGCTTGAGCAGGGCGGAGAGAGAAAAGCTTATCATTGAGCTTACAAATGAAATGAAAGCGGCGGCAAAGATACTTGAATTTGAGCACGCAGCTATGTTAAGAGATAAAATCGCAAAATTAAAGGAAGGTAAATAAACCTTGCAAAATAAAAAAATCATTGTAAAAGGTGCAAAAGCCAATAATCTTAAAAATATTGACCTTGAAATTCCCCGTGATAAGCTTGTTGTTTTTACGGGGCTTTCAGGCTCGGGAAAATCCTCGCTGGCGTTTGATACGATTTACGCAGAGGGACAGAGGCGATATATCGAATCGCTTTCTTCATATGCAAGGCAATTTTTAGGTCAGATGGATAAGCCCGATGTTGAATACATTGAGGGCTTGTCTCCCGCAATATCGATTGACCAAAAAACGACCTCAAAAAATCCACGCTCAACGGTAGGTACCGTTACGGAAATTTACGATTATCTTCGTCTTATTTATGCGAGAATAGGTACTCCGCATTGTCCCGTTTGCGGCAGAGAAATTTCAATGGAAACTATTGACGGAATTGTTGATAAGGTGTTAAAGCTTCCCGAGGGCGAAAAAATACAGATTTTAGCACCGCTTGTCAGAGGAAAAAAGGGCGAACACGTCAAGGTGCTTGATTCTGCCAGAAAGTCGGGATACGTCAGAGTAAGAGTTGACGGAAGCATTTATGACCTTTCCGAAGAAATCAAACTTGATAAGAATATTAAGCATAGCATTGAGGTTGTTGTTGACCGACTTGTTATAAATGACGGTATCAGAAGCAGACTTGCCGATTCGGTAGATACCGCCTGCAATCTTTCGGACGGTGCGGTAATCGTTGATGTTGTCGGAAAGGATGAGCTTTTATTTTCACAGAAGTTTGCCTGCCCTGAGCACGGCACCTGCATAGAAGAAATGGCTCCGAGGTCATTTTCTTTTAACAATCCTTACGGTTCTTGTCCGAGATGTATGGGACTCGGTACTTTTATGAGAATCAACCCCGACCTTGTTATACCGAATAAAAATCTTTCGATAAATCAAGGTGCGATTTTAGCTTCGGGCTGGTCAAATGCAGACAGCGGAACAATAGCGCAAATGTATTATTCCGCACTTGCCGAGGAATACGGCTTTACTCTCGATACGCCGATTAAGGATTTGTCCGAGGAGCAGCTTAACGTCCTGCTTTACGGAACAAACGGCAAGAAAATCAAGATGACAAGGGTAAACGCTTACGGCTCGGGAACTTACCTGACTGAGTTCGAGGGCGTAATAAATAACCTTCAAAGACGGTATAACGAAACCACAAGTGAGTATTCAAGAGCAGAGATTACCAAAGTGATGGACGAGTGTAATTGCCCTGAATGTAATGGTAAAAGGCTCAATAAATCGGCACTTGCGGTTACAATAGGCGGTAAGAATATTATTGAATTTACCGATCTTCCAATAAATAAAGAGATTGAATTTATAGACTCGCTTGAGCTTACCGAAAAACAGCATATGATAGCCGATACCATAATTAAGGAAATAAGGCAAAGGCTTTCTTTCCTTGCAAGCGTCGGTCTTGATTATCTCACGCTATCTCGTTCAGCAGGCACGCTTTCGGGCGGCGAAAGTCAGCGAATCAGGCTTGCGACACAGATAGGCTCGTCGCTTATGGGCGTGCTTTATATCCTTGATGAGCCGAGTATAGGCTTGCACCAAAGAGATAATGATAAACTTTTAGGTACTTTGCGTGAACTTCGTGATATCGGAAATACGCTTATTGTCGTTGAACATGATGAAGATACCATAAGGTCTGCAGATTATGTTGTTGATATAGGACCGGGTGCGGGTGTTCACGGCGGAGAGGTTGTTTACAGCGGTAGTGTTGACGGCTTGCTCAAATGCAAAAAATCAATTACAGGACAGTACCTTTCGGGCAAGAAAAAAATCGAAGTACCTGCCGAAAGACGAAAGGGTAACGGGAACAGTCTTATTATCAGAAACGCTTCCGAAAATAACCTTAAAAATATTGACGTTGAAATTCCGCTTGGCGAATTTGTCTGCGTAACAGGCGTTTCCGGCTCGGGTAAATCCTCACTCATCAATGAAATTCTCTATAAAAAGCTTGCAAATGAGCTTAACAACGCCAAAAAGGCAGTCGGCAAGGTTGACGGCATTGACGGCATTGAAAATCTTGATAAGGTAATAAATATCGACCAATCTCCGATAGGCAGGACACCACGTTCAAATCCTGCGACCTATACGGGAGTTTTCAATGATATAAGAGAGCTGTTTGCTTCGACGCAGGACGCAAAAATCAGAGGCTATTCCGCTTCAAGATTTTCATTTAATGTCAAAGGCGGACGCTGTGAAGCATGTCAGGGAGACGGTATAATCAAGATTGAAATGAACTTTTTCCCCGATGTTTACGTGCCTTGCGATGTCTGTAAGGGCGCTAAATATAACAGGGAAACGCTTGAGGTTCATTATAAAGGCAAAACCATTTCCGATGTTCTCGAAATGACCGTCGAAGAGGGTATGGAGTTTTTCAAAAATCAATCAAAGATTTACAGGAAGCTTAAAACTCTTTATGATGTCGGCTTGGGATATATTAAAATCGGTCAGCCTGCAACCACGCTTTCGGGCGGCGAGGCACAGAGGGTTAAGCTCTCGACGGAGCTTTCAAAAATTGCCACGGGCAGAACGATTTATATTCTTGACGAGCCCACAACAGGCTTGCATACTGCGGATGTTCACGGACTTATCAATGTTCTTCAAAGGCTTGTTGATAAGGGAAATACCGTTGTTGTAATCGAGCACAATTTGGATGTGATTAAAGTGTCCGACCACATAATTGACTTAGGTCCCGAGGGCGGAGACAAGGGCGGTAATATCGTCGTTTGCGGTACACCCGAGGAGGTTGCAAAATGCAAGAAATCCTATACGGGTCAATATCTTAAAAAGATGCTTAAATAATAAAAAGCACTTTGTATCGTTTGTTAAGATACAAAGTGCTTTTTTGTGGCTTTTATTTATTGCTCATTGTCATTTTGATTTTCGGCAGTCGGCGGTTCGTCTTTGACCTCATCGGCGTTAAGTTGCTCCTTGATACTGTCAAAGTCAATTTCAAAGGTGTCGCTTTCATTGGGAACGGAGACTGATACAGGTGCTTCGTTTAACATAAGCCATTTATCGACTTTTTGTTTTTTCTTCTTCCTTTTGCGATTGACAATTATCGATATTGTCGCAATAAGAATGGTAACTATCGAAACAAATGAGCCTGCCAAAAGACCTGACGAAACATATGAGAAAACTACCGTGTGTTCGCCGGCTTCAATATCAAAGCCTAACAAGCCATTGGAAATTTTATAAATTTCGTCGCTTTTAAGCCGTCTTCCGTCAATATAAACATTCCAATTTATATCATAGGGGATTGATGTGAAAACAGCTGAATTTTCACTTGCCGTTATTGTTCCCGTAAGCTTTGTGTCCGAGTATTCCGTAATGTTATAATCGCCTTTTTTGAGCTTCTCATAGCCTGCCTTAAACGCTTCCTCGTTAAGACCGTAAGCGTAAAAGTTGAGCGTTCCTCTGTTCGAGGTGTCTTTAATGGCAATGTCAACGTTTACGGTTTCGCCTGCATTGATTATTCCGAGGTCGATTATATAAGCCTCATCAAGCGAAGTGTAGGTTTCATTGAATATGCTGCCTGAAACGGTGGCACTGTCAACGGCGTTTGATTTTATATAAATGTAAACATTTTGCGTTTCTTGCGGTGTAACCTCAAAGCTTACACTGCCCATTTCGTCATTGACCGATTTTGAAAACTTAAACTCTCCGCTTTCAAATTCATTTGGATAAAAATCGTTTATATTAGAATATGCTGCATCGTCAATGGTAAGCTTCGTAAACACATTGTCAACGCCCGTTGCCATATTAAACAGTTGTTGCTGCGCTTCAAAGGGATTACCGTATATCGAAGAGTCGTAATATTTTACAAGGCTGTCTGCGGCAAATGCAACAGACAAGTCATATTTGTTCTTATATGCCGTGAATTTTTCGTTTGCAAACAGATCCTCGTAAAGATTAGGATTTATATCCATTTTTTGATTGTCGGCGATATATTTTATACCGAACATTGCATTGTAAACAGGTGTTTGCGGATTGTAGGTGTAACTGTTAATATAGTTGCCGTACAAGCCGAGATTTTGCTGAAGGTTTGCAACGGTTTCATATGCCATAGAGGAGAATACCGAAACACCGTTGTAGTCAAGCCAGCAAGGGTCCATTCTTGTTTTTAATTTTGTAAGTTCCATACGATAGAAGCCGTTGTTGTCATATTCGTCAATTTTTGCTTTTATGTCTTGGAATTGGTCGTACTCGGCAACATAATTTGTTTTTGACTGATTCATTGAATAATTGTCTGTATTGCCCAAAGCAACTTCTGAAACAACACAGCACAAAAGAAGCAAAGAGAGTGATGAGCTCTGGAAACGCTTGTCTTTGAAGAAGTGAAGAATTACAACATATCCGACAGCGAAAACAAGACTTATTATAAGCGAAACGTCGTCGATATTCTTTGATGTTGTTTTTTCAACGAGGATAATAAATGCTATAAGACCAACGCCGACGCCGAGTAATTGCCTGCCTGTGTACTCTTTGATGTTCGTAAATGCCTTGAAAGCAAGTATGAGTAAAACAAAGGAGTACATAAATGAAAATCTGTACGGCAAATCATTCGGAAAATGAAGGCCGTGCCAAACGAAGTTGAGATAATTGATATTAAAGCTGAAATAGAGGACTGCAAGCAGGCTGACATAGGAAATTTTTTCTCTTGTAGAGATTTTCTTTGAGAAAAGGTACAACGGAACAAGCAAAAGCGTCAAAATTCCGCAATATACATTGGGAAGAACATCATTTCCGCTGCTTCTGATTGTAGCGTCGGTGCTTGCGAGATGATTTGCAAGGAAATCAAAGGCGGTAAAGTATTTTGTAAAGCCTGTGGGGGATGAGCCCGAGGTTGCCGAGCTTTGGGAGAGCATTGCTATAAGCGGGAAAACAGCCGCCGAAGCGAGCAACACCGCAACGATTGAGGAAAATGCAAATTTGAGTCCGCTTGAAATGAAGAGCGAATTTTTCATTCTGCCTAAGGGCGTATCATAGTATATTTCGCTGAATTTTTTTGAAAACGGATAGTTTGCGGCATAGTAGGTCAGGAAATAGAGGACGGAGAAAATGCAAACCATATACGCCATATAATAGTTTGCAAAAATCATAAGAGTAAGGCTCAAGCAGTAAAGAGCAGGCTTACCCTTATTGATAATACGCTCAATTCCGAGAATGATAATCGGGAAAATTACCATTGCATCAAGCCACATAAGATTCCAATAGTAAGCGACGAAATATCCGCAGAAAGCATATAACACACCGAAAGCGGCTGTTGTATAGCTGTGCTGCTTTTGCGAAGCCTTGAGATAATAGGTAAAGGAGGCTGCGGAAAGCACGGCCTTGAGCATTATCAGGCAGGATATGGCTTCTGTAATGTTTTTATGACCGAAAAGCAATATTATAATTGTCAACGGGCTTGAAAGATAGTTAAAGAAATTGCCGAGAAATGAAGAACCAAGTCCCGAATTCCACGAATAAATTAATGATTCTCCGCTTGTGAGTCTGTCATAAAGCTCCGCAAACAACGGACCGTATTGATGATACAAATCCATTCTCAAAATGGTCATATCGCCGAAAGGCACAAGGTCATAGCAGAAGGCTATGAGCAGAAAAATTAACAGCGACACAAGTGCCGAAAGAAATACAAATTTATTGTTTTGATAAAACGCCGCCAGCCTTGTCGGTGCTTTTTCTTTTTTTGCTTTTAACATTGATTGACTCCTAACAAAAAAATATATAAAAGATTTTACCATATTTGAGATAATCTTTCAATATCACACACGGTTAAAATTGTAAACAATATGTGTTCATATTTCAGGACAAGTCGCATATATATTATCGAGGTGAAAAAATGAAGTACTTAAATAACAAAGGAATTAACGATATTCTGTTTTATTTGCCGTTGAGGATTAAGGATGCGGTATACAAATTAAGCGATACGAACAAGTATTCGGTAAAAGAGATAAGACTGCGTGCGGATAAGCCTGTGGTTATTGTTACCGAGAGGGGAAGCTCATTTTTAACAGGCAACGGGAAGCTGTCATATATTATTTCCGACTCACTTGTTAAAATTACCTGTGACGAGCTTTCGGAAACGGTAAAAAGGGTATGCGAATATTCGGTTTATTCTCATCAAGAGGAGATAAATCAGAGCTTTATAACTCTTTCGGGCGGTCACAGAGTCGGCTTGTGTGGAAATGCGGTTACGGAACACGGGAAAATCATAAGCGTTCGGGATATCAACTGCATAAATTTCAGGGTTGCAAGCGAAAGAATAGGCTGTGCCAATGAGATAATGACCTCGCTTTTTAACTCACGACTTTCAAATGTAATAATAGCAGGTCCGCCTATGTCGGGAAAAACAACGGTCCTAAGGGATTTGGTAAGGCAAATTTCCGACGGTAACGCAGGCGAATATTATAAATGTGTGCTTATTGACGAACGGCAGGAGATTGCCGGTACGAGCTCCATGAAAACGCAATGTAACGTAGGAAGCAACACAGATGTTTTTACCTCTTATCCCAAAAGGACGGGAATTGAGCTTGCGGTGCGTTCTTTTTCTCCCGATATTATTTTCTGTGATGAAATAGCAAGTGGGGAGGAGGCGGAAGTCATCTTGAACGCAATTATGTGCGGTGTGAAATTTGCCGTCAGTATGCATTGCTCCTGCCGTGAAGAACTGTATAGACAAAAAGTGTCTAAAGCACTTTTAGAGAGTGGCTTGTTTGATGCGGCAGTCATTCTTGACAGGAGAGAAAACGTCGGAAAGGTGCGTGAGATTATCAGAACGGGCGGTGAAAAAAATGAGAATTTCGGGAATAGCTTTGATTGCGATCGTAATTTGCATTACGGGTAATTATTTTTCGTCGCTCAAGGTCAAAAGAGTGAAAATACTTGAATGTTTTTTAACGTTTATAGCCTATTTACGCACTCAAATCGAGTTTTCACAGCAGCCGCTTGAAAGAATATTTGAGCAAGCTGTTGAATCGAACGAATTTAATGATTGCGGATTTTTGAAGATGTGCCTTGCAAATATCAAAAACGGTTTGGAGCTTTCAACCGCTTGGAAAAGCTCCGTTGACACGTTTTCGAAAGCTTCTCCGCTGACAAATCAAGATTGCAGAACGATAAAGGAGTTTTCAAATTCACTCGGTTCGAGCGATATCGGCGGACAAATCAGAAATTGCGAGGCGTATTCGGAAATATTAAAGCAAAGCATTTGCAATCTGAAAAAATCAACCGATAAAGCTGTGAAAATTATAAATACATTAAGTCTGTTTTTGGCGGCGTTTGTAATCATTTTCTTTATTTAGGAGTAATTATGGAAATAGGATTTATTTTGAAAATTGCGGGAATAGGAATAATAGTAGCCGTTCTTAATCAAGTCCTTGTAAAAACAGGACGTGATGACTACGCAATGCTCACGGTTATCGCAGGGATAATTGTTGCAATACTGATGCTTATTCCTCAAATGACGTCGCTTGTATCAACTGTAAAATCGGTGTTTGATTTTTGATATGCTGAAAATCTTTGCTTTGGTAATATGCTGCTTGGCTTTACTTATCTATTTCAGACAGATTAAGCCTGAATTTTCATATCTGTTAAGACTTTGCGTGATTTGTTTGGTTTTCGGTTTTTTAATAAGCGGCATTTCCGTACTGTCCGAAAATCTAAGTTACCGTTTTTCTCAATTTGCCTCTTTGAGCGAATATGTGAAAATCTGTCTGAAAATTTTAGGGATAAGCCTTGCTACGCAAACGGTATCGGATATTTGTAAGGATTGCGGAGAAAGCGCTTTGTCCACACTTACCGAAACAGTCGGAAGAATAGCTGTGATTATTCTTGTTTTTCCGATTGCGGAAAAGCTGCTTGAATTGAGCGTAGGAATGTTGAGATGAATACTAAAAGGATTTTTGCCATGCTTCTGTGTATGCTGTCGTTACTGTTTTTGATGACGGTGGACAGCTTTGCGGCACAAGAGGAAGACTACAAGCAAATTTACAACAAAATAAACGAGGATGGGCAGGCGCTTTTGAAGGAGTCGGGGATAAGCGACGTTGATTTTGAAGAACTTTTGAGCTTGTCTCCCAAAAAGGTCTTTACTGCGATTATCGGTATTGCAAAGGGTAGCTATAAGCAGCCTCTGACTGCCTTTATGACTCTAATGGGCTTATTTATTGTTGCGTCTTTAGTGAAAAATATGAACGAAAGCCTAAGTGAAAAAAATGATATATTTTCTCTATTTGAAACAGCGTTTACTATTTCTGTAATATCCGTTCCTTTGAGTGAAGCAATTTCTTCGGCAGTATCCGCCGTCAAAACCGTTGCTGATTTTATGCTGGCTTACATACCTGTTTTTACGGGGATTATTTCCGCAAGCGGTCAGCCTATAACCTCATTTGCGTACAGCTCCGTTGTGCTTGCGTTTGCCGAAATATTGGTAAAGGGGACAGACGCTTTTATCATTCCGCTGATTTCCGTAATGACTTGCCTGAATGTTTATTCTTCCTTGAACGGCAGGCTTGACCTTTCTAAAATAACATCAGCCGTTAAAAAAACGATAACGGTTGCATTATCAGTAGCGGCAACTGTTTTTGTAGGGCTGATAAACATAAAGGGCAATCTCGCCACCTCTGCTGACAGTCTTGCGATAAAGGGAGTTAAGGCGGCTTCGGGAAGCGTTATACCGATAATCGGCGGCGTGATGGGCGATGCTCTCGGTGCGGTGCTCGGGTCGTTTTCACTGATAAAAAGTGTTTTTGGCGTCTTTGGAATTATCGCTGTTGCGGTTACTGTTTTGCCGAGCATTATCGAGCTTTTACTGTGGTTTTTCTTTTTGAGCTTTTCGTCGGCTGTTTGCTCGTCATTTGATAACGGTGTATGTGCCAGGGTGCTTGAAACTGTGTGCTCAATGATTTCGATTATCAACACTTTTTTGATTTTTGTAGCTACCGTGTTTATTCTGACAACGGGTACTGTGTTGAGCTTGAGGAGTTAAAATGAACGATATTAAAGCTTGGGCTGTAAATCTGTGCGCAATTCTTTTAGTAACAGCGGTTATAAATTATCTTGTGCCAAAGGGCAAGGTAAAGAAAATATGCGAAACTGCCTTTTCACTCATAATTCTCGCTGTGTTTTGTTTACCGCTTTTTGAAATGAAAAATATTGATGCTTCTATATTAAACAATAAATTTGACAGCTTGTTTTCCGAAAAAATCGATTATGCGCTTGCTTATGACGAGTCAATAAAAAGTGCGGTTATGACTATTCTTGATGAAAATAAAACCGGTTATACCCGAGTTGAAATAAAATCAAGGACGGAAAATGACGAGTACATACTTGAAAATGTGATTGTTTATCTTGAAAGCACCGAGGACGAACAGAAGGCGACAGCACTTTTATCGGAAGAGCTGAAAATAGAAAGCGGCATTATTTTGGCAGGTGATTAAATGAAACTATCTAAATTAAAAGAGACGATAAAAAATGATAAAAAGCTTGCCGTTCTTCTTGTAATCGGTGTAATAGGCGTTATGCTGTTGGCAATTTCAGAAATTGAAGCGAAGCCGGAAAACGACGAAAGCGATAAGGCTGATATTAAGACTGTTACGCAGGAAACTTATGAAAAGGAGCTTGAAAAGCGTCTTGAAGAAATAGTTGCCTCGGTTGACGGCGCAGGCAGGGCGCAGGTTATGATAACTCTGAAATCGAGTGAGGAAAACAAGTACGCCGTCAATTCTTCTTCGGAAAATCAAATTTCCGACGGGAAATCCAATTCGAAAAGCAGCAATGATTATGTTGTTATCGACAGCTCAAGCGGAGACTCATGCGTTGTTTTAAGAACGGAGTCGCCGAAAATTCAGGGCGTTGTAGTTGTTTGCGACGGAGGTGATAACAGTAAGGTCAAAAATGATGTGACAAATGCCGTCAGTGCTTTGCTCGGCATAAATGTAAATCATATTTCTGTATTGAAAATGAAAAATTCGGAGGGTTAATATGAGCTTAACAATAAAGAGAAAACAAATAGTTGCAGCTTCGCTTGCCGTTGCGCTTGCGGCGGCGATGTTTGTTAATTGGTACTATACAAGACCGGTAGCCTCGGCTGAAAACGAGCCGGAGCTTACCTCAAGCACGCAGCATTCCGCTAATTTGGGCGACGCTCATTATGTCAATGCTTCGGGGGTTACTGATGAGTATTTTTCGCAGGCACAGCTGAACAGGGCAAAGGCACAGGAGGAGTCAAAGCAGACGCTTATGACGGTTATCGAAAGCTCGCAGGCAGATGAGGAAAGCAAGAAAACTGCCAATGAAGCACTTGAGAAGCTTAGCCAAAGCATAGCTCTTGAAAGTGAAATCGAAAGTCTTATAAAAGCCAAAACAGGCGGCAATGTTTTTGTGTCGCTCGGCGAGTCTGCAGAGATTGTTTTGCAAAAGGGAACGCTCAACAGCGAGGTGTGTGTGCAAATAAAAGATATAATAAATAACAAAACGGAAATTCCTTTAGAAAAAATTACGATTATAGAGGCAAAATAGTTGTTTATTTTTCAATTTGTGGTATAATAAGCGATGAAAGGTGGTTATTTGATGAGACTTTTTAACCGAACATCGCAGAGCGAGCTTGTAATTTCCGATGATGTAATCGCAAAAATTGCCGCAAGTGCTGTTGAAGAGGTTGACGGCTTCGGCTCGTTTTCACACAAAGCACCTGATTTCAAAAGTCATCCCGTACCGCAGAAAGCGGTTAAGGTTTTGAGCCTTGATAACGATATAAGAATTCAAGTTTATATAAATGTCAAGGACGGATATAACGTTCAAACCGTTTCCGCCGCAATTCAGCGTGCGATAAAGAACTCTGTTCAGAGTATGACCGGCAAGGTTGTCGGTAAGGTTAATGTCTGCATTCAAGGCATTGATTTTTAGAACCTGGATAATTAAATTTTGTTTTGCAGGCTTTTTGAAAGGTTAATATTTTCTTTCGGAAAGCCTTATTTTTCTATGTGACGTATTAGTGCAAAAAATCACACTAATCATAATTTTGAGATGGCAGAAATCACCATCACGCCTGTTAGGCAACGCAGGTAAAATCGGTGATTATTTAATAAAATATTGTTGCCTGAAAGGCTATATGGTGATTATTATGACAAGAACCGAAGAACGTGAGCAGGCGTTTATTTTTGTTTTTGAAAAACAGTTTAATGATGATGTTGATACGGACGAGCTTATGTCGTATGCTTATGAGACGGAGTGCTTTGAAAAATCTCTGTTTTCAGAAAGCTTGACAAAGACCGTATACGAAAATCTTGACGCTATTGACGAGGTTATTGAAAAGTATTCGATAGGCTGGAAAAAAGAGAGGCTTCCTAAGGTAACGCTTGCGATACTTCGCCTTGCGATTGCTGAAATTATGTATCTCGACTCTGTTCCGTCAAGCGTTTCGGCAAATGAAGCTGTTGAGCTTGCAAAGAAATACGGTGCTTCCTCCGACGCTTCCTTTATTAACGGAATTTTAGGCTCATACATAAGAGGAACGGAAAATGAGTAATTTTCTCGGTATTGATACGAGTAATTACACAACCTCCGCTGCGATTTATGACGATATAACATCGCAGGCGATAAGTGAAAAAATGCTTTTACCCGTCAAAGAGGGTGCTATCGGACTTCGTCAGAGTGATGCGGTGTTTCATCATACTGTTCAGCTGCCCGAGGTTATAGAAAAACTGTTTTCTCAGTTTAACGGGAAAATTTCGGCTGTCGGTGTTTCCGCTTCTCCGAGAAGCGAAGAGGGCTCTTATATGCCTTGCTTTTTATCGGGTGTTGCGGTTGCTCGCTCTTTAAGTGCCGTGATGAAGCTTCCGTTGTACGAGTTTTCACATCAACAGGGACATATAGCCGCAGTTGCATTTTCAAGCGGAAACGATGAATTGCTAAAAAAAGAATTTATAGCGTTTCATCTTTCGGGCGGCACAACCGAGGCTGTGCTTGTAAGACCCGACGGTGAAAACATAATTTCAACTGAAATAATCGCAAAATCGCTTGACCTTAAAGCAGGACAGGCGATTGACAGAACGGGCGTTATGCTTTCGCTTAAATTCCCGTGCGGAGTTGAGCTTGACAGGCTTTCGCTTGAAAGCGATAAGGATTATTCTGTTAAGGCTTCGGTAAAAAATACCGATTGCTCGCTTTCGGGTATTGAAAACAAGACAAAAGCAATGTTTGAAAAAGGCGAAAAGGCTGAGGATATTGCAAGGTTTTGCTTGCAGAGTATTATTGCTTCCGTTGATAAAATGCTCGAAAATATAATTGAAAAATACGGAAATATGCCCGTGCTTTTTTCGGGTGGTGTTTCCTCAAACACTCTTTTAAGAGAATATATGACAGATAAGTATAACGCTGTTTTCTCGTTGCCCGTTTATTCTGCGGACAACGCTTGCGGAACAGCTTATCTTACAAGCTTAAAATATAGGTAAGGCTATGATTGATGCACGTCCTACCGTTTTGACGGTTACACAACTTAATAATTATGTCAAACGGCTTCTTGACGGCGATTACTCCTTGAACTGCGTCTTTATGGTCGGAGAGATTTCAAATTTCAATAACCATTACAGAACAGGGCATATGTATTTTACTCTAAAAGACGAAAACAGTGCTATAAAAGCCGTTATGTTCAAGTCAAATGCTCAAAGGCTTCGCTTTATGCCCGAGGATGGAATGAGTGTTATTGTAAGAGGCAGAGTGTCGCTTTTTGAGGCGGCAGGAGCTTATCAAATCTACATTGACGATATGCAGCCCGACGGCGTTGGTGCGTTAACGCTTCAGTTTGAGCAACTAAAGCGCAAGCTTGCCGAGGAGGGCTTATTCGACGTTTCTCACAAAAAGAGTTTGCCGCCATTCCCTGAAAAAATCGGAATTATTACCTCTCCGACAGGTGCGGCGGTTCAAGATATTAAAAATATACTTTCAAGGCGTTTTCCGTGTGCCGAGGCGATTTTATATCCTGTGTCCGTTCAAGGCGAAAACTCGGAAAATCAGCTTGTTGAGGCTGTAAATTACTTCAGTGACACGGGTTTTGTTGATGTTGTGATTATCGGCAGAGGCGGCGGCTCGATTGAGGATTTGTGGAGCTTTAACAGCGAAAAGCTTGCCCGTGCAATTTATGATTGCAAGGTTCCGATTATTTCTGCGGTTGGGCACGAAACGGATTTTACGATTTCCGATTTTGTTGCTGACAGACGTGCAGAAACTCCGTCTGCGGCTGCGGAAATGGCAGTTCCCGATATGGCAGAGCTTAAAAAGCAGCTTAATTCTATGAGCTATGAAATAATGAGCATTGTACGCAGTATGATTTCCGAAAGCAGGGAGTCGTTAAATGCCATTAAGAACAATAATTGTCTTAAAGACCCGTTTAACACGATAAATATTAAGCGTATGATGTTGGACGGAATGGAAATTAAGCTCAATTCATTTGCTAAAACCGAAATTCAGAAATATAGGCACGATTTTTCAAGCACGGTTGCGAAGCTTAACGCTTTAAGTCCGTTAAATGTGCTTGCAAGGGGATACAGCGTGGCGTATTCTAACGGAAAAATCGTGAGTTCATCTGATAATTTGACGGTTGGCGACAACTTAAACATTGATTTTTACAACGGAAGTGCCGTTTGTGAAATAAAGGAGTTAAAATGAAGGAATTAACTTATGAGCAGGCGTATAAGCGCCTTGAAGAAATAGTTGAAAAGCTGGAAAACGGCAGCGTTCCGCTTGAAGAGTCTATGAAGCTTTTTGAGGAGGGTACGAAGCTTGCAAATTTCTGCAATTCAAAGCTTAATGCCGCAGAGCAGAAGTTCACACAGCTTATTACCGAGAATTCGGAGAGTGATAATAATGAGTAATTATACCGTAAATGAATACGCAGAGCTCATTGAAAAGGAGCTTTCAAAACGTCTTTATAGCGTTAAAGACGGTCAGGATTATGTAAGAGAGGCTATGAATTATTCGCTGTCTAACGGCGGAAAGCGTATAAGACCTATTCTTACACTTGAGTTTTGTAAGCTTTGCGGCGGAAATATCGAAGACGCTATGAATTTTGCGTGTGCGGTTGAAATGATACACACGTATTCGCTTATTCATGACGATTTGCCCTGTATGGATAATGACGATTTCAGACGAGGCAAGCCCTCTTGTCATAAGGCTTACGGCGAGGAATATGCGCTTCTTGCAGGCGACGGACTTTTGACGCTTGCATTTGAAACCGCTTTGCTTGACGGCAACAATGTTTTGCCTGAGAATAAAATCCTTGCTGCCCGCACACTTGCTTCGCTTGCGGGTATTGCAGGTATGGTCGGCGGTCAGGTGCTTGATTTACAGGCTGAAAAAACAACGCCCGATTATAACAAAATCAAAACCATTGACGCACTTAAAACAGGCGCACTTATAAAGTCGGCGGTGCTTTTGGGATGCTATGCGGCTAACGCTACGGACAAAACAAAGCTTGAAGCGGCGGAAAGGTACGCAGAGTGTATCGGATTCGCATTTCAAATTGTTGACGATATTCTTGATGTTACAAGTGATACCGAAACGCTCGGAAAGCCTGTCGGAAGCGACGAAAAAAACGAAAAGGTCACTTATGTTTCATTGCTCGGAATTGAAAAGTCGAAGCAAATCGTTGAACAGCTTACAAATGAGGCTTTGGCGGCTCTAGACGTGTTTGATAACGGCAAATCAGAGTTTTTGAGAAATTTTGCAATCAGTCTTGCTGACAGAAAAAAATAATTCTGTCGGAGGTTTTATTATGTATTTGGAGAACATTACATCGCCTGCCGATGTTAAAAAAATTGATAAAGGCGATTTGCCGAAGCTCGCAGAGGAATGTCGTGAGGTGCTCATTGACACCGTTTCCGAAAACGGCGGTCATCTTGCGTCAAACCTCGGTGTTGTTGAGCTTACAATCGCTTTGCACAGGGTGTTTAATTCGCCTAAGGATAAGATTATTTGGGATGTAGGTCATCAGTGCTACACGCATAAGCTCTTGACGGGCAGATACTCGGAATTTTCCACCTTGCGCACGCAGGACGGCTTGTCGGGCTTTTCAAATCCCAACGAGAGTGAGCACGATATATTTTTCAGCGGTCACTCGAGCGTGTCGATTTCACAGGCACTCGGAGTTGCAACCGCAAACAGTATCAACAATGACAAGCACTCTACGATAGCGGTTATAGGCGACGGAGCGCTTACGGGCGGACTTGCTTACGAGGCACTTAACAACGCAGGGCGAACAGGCAAAAATCTTATTGTTATTTTGAATGATAATGAGATGTCTATATCTAAAAATGTCGGCTCTGTGGCACGCTATCTTGCGGTAATTCGTTCAACTCCGAGATATTATAAGCTCAAAGCTCATACCGAAACCGTAATTAACAAAATCCCTTTAATCGGTAAAAGGCTTTCGGCACGAATTTACGCATTAAAAACAAGAATTAAAAACTATATTTACAAAAGCACCTTTTTTGAGGATTTCGGCTTTAGATATATGGGACCTATCGACGGTCATAACATAGATCAGCTTTGTGAGGCCCTCGAAACCGCAAAAATGGTCAAGGACGTTCCCGTTCTTTTGCACATATCTACGACAAAGGGTAAGGGCTACGATTTTGCCGAGGAAAATCCGAGCGAATTCCATGGCGTATCAAAATTCAACATAAACACGGGTGAGCCTATATATTCGGGTAAGAACTTTTCTTCGGAATTCGGCGAGCTTATGTGTGCCCTTGCTTCAAAGGATAAGCGAATTTGTACCGTTACAGCTGCAATGAGTCTCGGTACGGGACTTGAACCCTTCAAAAAGGAATATCCGAAAAGATTTTTCGACGTCGGAATTGCCGAGGAACACGCTGTAACTTTTTGTGCAGGACTTGCAAAGGGTGGAATGGTTCCCGTATTTGCTGTTTATTCTTCGTTCTTACAGCGTTGCTTCGATCAGCTTGTTCATGACGGAACAATGCAAAATCTTCATATGATAATTGCCGTTGACCGAGCAGGATTTGTCGGTGAGGACGGAATATCGCATCAGGGTATACTTGACGCTTCCTTACTCAATTCAGTTCCGAATATTACGGTGTTTTCACCGAGCAATTATGACGAATTGAAAAATTCGTTTATCAACGCCATATATCATACAGAGGGCGTTGTTGTTATCCGCTATCCGAGAGGACAGGAAAAGACAATCAACGAAGAAAACTATACTCTTATTGATAAAAATTACAGTATTTATTCAAGCGAAAAAGCGGAAAACTGTATTGTTACTTACGGTAAGATAAGCTCGCACGCTTGCCTTGCCTGCGACAGATTAATTTCCGAGGGCAAGAGCTTCTTTGTTATAAAGCTTAACAGGATTAAGCCTATTGATGAGGAAGCTGTGAAATTGGCACTTAATTGTAAAAATGTGTATTTCTTCGAAGAAGGCACAAAAAACGGCGGTATTGCCGAAACCTTTGGCTGTATGCTCGAAGAGAGAGGCTTTAGCGGAGTTTACAAGGCAACGGCGATAACCGACAGCTTTGTCGAACACGCTCCCGTGTCGGAGCTTTATAAAAAATACAGTCTTGATACGGACGGTATATATAATATTTGTACGGAGTAATTATGGCACAGAACAAAAGACTTGATGTTGCGCTTTTTGAACAGAATTTTACCGATTCACGTGCAAAAGCAGGCGCATTGATTATGGCAGGACAGGTTTATGTCAACGGTCAAAAGATAACAAAGGCAGGCTATGCCCTTAAAGATACCGATAAAATTGAGGTCAGGGGAGAAAAGCTGCCGTTTGTCAGCCGTGGCGGATTAAAGCTCGATAAGGCAATGAAAGCCTTTGACATTTCGCTTGACGGACTTGTTTGTATGGATATCGGCGCTTCAACAGGCGGTTTTACAGATTGTATGCTTCAAAACAATGCAGTAAAGGTTTATTCCGTTGACGTTGGCTACGGTCAGCTTGCGTGGAAGCTTCGAACGGACGAACGTGTTGTCAATATGGAACGTACAAATTTCAGATATTTGACAATTGACGATATCGGCGAAAAGCTCGATTTTGCAAGCTGCGATGTGTCTTTTATATCGCTTAAAAAGATACTTCCCGTGCTTTTACCGCTTCTTAACGACGATGCTTGCAGCGTTTGTCTTATTAAGCCTCAGTTTGAGGCAGGTCGTGAAAAGGTCGGTAAAAAAGGTGTAGTCAGAGATCTTTCAACTCATAAAGAGGTTGTAAAGGATATATTGAATTTTGCATATGAAACAGGCTTTTCGGTGCTCGGGCTTGACTTTTCGCCCGTTAAAGGACCGGAGGGTAATATCGAATACCTTATGTATTTGAAAAAGGAAAACGAACCACAGTTTAACAGCTTTGACATTGATGCGATTGTTGATGCTTCACACAACACGCTTAATTCGGGAGAATAAGATGAGAATTGCTATTATTCCTAATTTAACAAGAAAGCATGCCTACGAGGTTACAAAAAACGTCTGTGATTTCCTTTCGGAAAACGGAGTCGAATACTTTTTTGAGGATAACCTTGAGGGGCAAATCGGCTTTGATTGTCGATTTATGAGCTCGGACGAGCTTCTCTGCACCTGCGACATTGTAATTGCTGTCGGCGGAGACGGTTCAATTATCCACGCCGCAAAAAAAGCCTGTAAATACAACAAACCGATTTTGGGTGTAAATGCAGGTAATCTTGCTTTCATGGCAGGTCTTGAAAAGAACGAAATACCGCTTATTAAAAATCTTATCAGCGGAAATTATGTTACCGACAACAGAATGCTGCTTGAGGTGTCTGTTTTCGATAAGGACGGAAATTCAATAGTCCGTGAGGATTTTTGCGTAAACGATATTGCAATCGCAAGAGGCGAGCCGATAAAAATGGTTAAGCTCAATGTTGCTTGCGACGGAAACAGGATAAACGAATATTATGCCGACGGTATAATAATTTCAACGCCGACAGGCTCAACCGCTTATTCGCTTTCGGCAGGCGGACCTGTCGTTGACCCGAGAATTGAGAGTATTTTGCTTACTCCGATTTGCACACATTCTCTTTTTGCACGTTCTATTGTTTTTGACTCTAATTCGGAGATTTGCGTAACAGTTCCCGAAAGTGAAAAAGAGGTTATTTGTATTTCCTGTGACGGAGACGACTCGATTGTTATTCCGGCAGGAAGCAAGCTTATAATTAAAAAATCAAAGGTCTATGCTGACTTTATAAGAATAAAGAACGATTCGTTTATTGACATATTGAACAGTAAGCTGTCGCAACGGAGGGTGTAAAATGAAAAAGAAACGTCATGAAATGATATTAAAACTTATAAAAGAAAACGAGGTTGCTACTCAGGATGAGCTTCTTTCAATGCTTATCAGTAACGGCTTTTCAGTAACTCAGGCTACCGTATCGAGAGATATTAACGAGCTCCATTTGATTAAGATTCAAGGTAAAAACGGGCAGAAATATGCAAAGAGCGAGCAGCACTCTCACAACTTTAATAAGTTCCATTTGATTTTTTCTCAATCGGTTATTTCGGTTGAATGTGCAGGAAATATCTGCTGTATAAAATGCTTTGCAGGCACGGCAAATGCTGCTGCGGCTACGGTTGACGCACTTAATTATAAAGAGGTTGTCGGAACGCTTGCGGGCGACGATACACTTTTTGTGCTTCTCAAGACTCCCGAGATTGCAGAGGATTTTAAGAGTAAGATAGAAGAGCTTTTAGGTTAGGAGTTAAACAATGCTTTCAAATCTTAAAATTGAGAACATAGCAGTTATAAAAAAAGCTGTCATTGATTTTAAGGACGGCTTTAATGTTATGACGGGCGAGACGGGTGCAGGAAAGTCAATTATCATTGACTCCCTGAATGCTGTTCTCGGCGAGCGAACCTCAAGAGAGCTTATCAGGACGGGCTGTGACTTTGCAGAGGTTACGGCTTTGTTTTACGATGCTTCCGATGAGGTGAACTCCATTCTCAATGAGCTTGATATACCTAAAGAGGACGACGGAGCGATACTTGTTGTCAGAAAAATGTCTCCCGACGGCAAGAATATTTGTAAGGTTAATTCCGTTTCCGTTACGGTTTCAATGCTTAAAAGACTTGGAAAGCAGCTTGTTAATATTCACGGTCAGGCTGATAACCAAACCTTGTTAAATGAAGAAAATCATTGTTCATATATAGATAGAATTGCTGAAAATAAAGCGATTTTTGACCGTTTTTCAGATAGCTATAAAGAGTATGTTGCTTTGAAAAATCAGCTTGCTTCGCTCAATATCGACGAGGAGCAGAAGCTTCGCAGAATGGATATGCTTGATTATCAAATTGCTGAAATTGAGGCGGCAAACGTCAAAATCGGCGAGTGGGACGAGCTTCGTGAAAAGCAAACCCTGTTCAGAAATATTGAGAAGCTTTCAAGTGTTTTGAGCACCGCTTATGCGTATCTTGAGGGTGACGATGAAGCACAGGGAGCTGTGTCCTTGAGCTTTAGCGCATTGAACAAATTAAATTCCGTTTCCGATATTTCAAAGGATATTTCGGAGCTTTCGTCAACACTTGAGGAAAAGGCGTATGATTTATCGGCAATCGGAGAGCAGGTAAAGGATTTGCTCGACAGCCTTGATTTTGACGAAAATTCTGTTGCGCTTGTTGAGGAAAGGCTTGATGTTTTATATGAGCTTTCCAAGAAATACGGAAAAACAGAAGAGGATATACTAAATTTTTATAATAATGCGGTTGAAGAAAGGAATTCAATCGAGAATTCAGACGAAATTAAACGTAAACTGACCGCAGAGGTAAACGCAGCATACGAAAAAGCTCTTGAAAATGCAAAGGAGCTTTCAAAGACAAGAATTTTTGCAGGAAATCTTTTCTCAAAAAATGTTTGCGAGGAGCTGCGTTTCCTTGATATGCCGTCGGTTAGGTTTGCGGTGGATATTAAGGACTGTCCGCTTTGCGAAAACGGAATTGATAAGGTTGAGTTTTTGCTTTCGGCGAATGCCGGCGAGGATTTGAAGCCGCTTTCAAAAATCGCTTCGGGCGGCGAGCTTTCAAGAATTATGCTTGCGATTAAAAGCGTGCTTTCCGAAAAAGACGGTATTTCAACACTTGTTTTTGATGAAATAGATACGGGCGTAAGCGGTAGCGCAGCACAGAAAATCGCTGTTAAATTGAAGCAGGTATCACACTCGCATCAGGTTATTTGCGTAACGCATCTTGCACAGATAGCAGCTTATGCGGACGAACACCTGTTCATTTCAAAATCCGAGCACGACGGGCAGACCTATACAGAGCTGAAATCCCTTTCCTTTGATGAGCGAAAGAGCGAGCTTGCACGAATTATGGGCGGCTTTGAGGTTACAAGCGCAATGCTCGAAAGTGCGGAACAGATGCTTTTAAGTGCAAACAAGGTTGACAAATAATTTTTAATGTGTATAATTGTGTAGTATATTTTAAAGACATTGATGCGAAGAAGTAGCAGAAATGACCGTTTCAGAGAGTTGCCGTTCGGTGCAAGGCAATATCGGAAAACTGTGAAATACATCGCTGAGTTGTTGCCTTGAACTTTATTTGTAGGGGCAAACGGGTGTTCCCGTTACAGAACGGAGTAATTTTACTCACAGAGGTCGGCTTTGTGAAAAGTCGGCAAACTGAGGTGGTAACACGAAATTTTCGTCCTCTGCTTTTTGCAGAGGACTTTTTATTTTTTTAGGAGGTATAATTATGGGAATTTATGAAGAACTTAAGCAGAGAGGACTTATCGCACAGGTAACGGACGAGCCTGAAATCAAGGAGCTTGTCAACAACGGTAAGGCTGTTTTCTATATTGGCTTTGACCCGACGGCAGACAGCTTGCACGTTGGACACTTTATGGCACTTTGCCTTATGAAAAGATTGCAGATGGCAGGCAACAGACCTGTTGTCTTGATAGGCGGCGGTACGGGCTATATCGGTGACCCCTCAGGCAGAACAGATATGCGTTCTATGATGACACCCGAGACTATTCAGCACAACTGCGATTGCTTCAGAAAGCAGATGGAAAGATTTATCGAGTTCGGCGAGGATAAGGCAATTATGGTAAACAATGCCGATTGGCTTCTCAAGCTCAACTACATTGACCTTTTGCGTGATGTCGGAGCATGCTTTTCTGTAAATAATATGCTTCGTGCGGAATGCTACAAGCAGAGAATGGAAAAGGGACTTTCTTTCCTTGAATTCAACTATATGATAATGCAGAGCTATGACTTCTATCATCTTTTCAAGCACTATGGCTGTAATATGCAGTTCGGCGGAGATGACCAGTGGAGCAATATGCTCGGCGGTACGGAGCTTATCAGAAAGAAGCTCGGTAAGGACGCTTACGCTATGACAATAACTCTTTTGCTCAACAGCGAGGGCAAGAAGATGGGCAAGACTGCAAACGGTGCTGTTTGGCTTGACCCGAATAAGACAAGTCCGTTTGATTTCTATCAGTATTGGAGAAATGTCAGCGACGACGACGTTCTTAAATGTATTCGTATGCTTACATTCCTTCCTCTTGAGGAAATCGATAAAATGGACTCTTGGCAGGGCAGTCAGCTCAACACGGCTAAGGAAATTTTGGCTTATGAGCTTACAAAGCTTGTTCACGGCGAGGAAGAGGCTCAAAAGGCTCAAGAGGGCGCAAGAGCATTGTTCTCGGGTGCAGGAAACACCGAAAATATGCCGACTTTCGCACTTACCGATGATGACTTTACGGATGATGAAATCCTTGTAAGCGAAATTATGTTGAAAGCAGGGCTTATTTCCTCGAAGGGAGAGGGCAGACGTCTTATTGAGCAGGGCGGTGTATCCGTTGATGACGTCAAGGTTGCATCTCCGTTTGAAACCGTTAAAAAATCGGACTTCAAGGACGGTAAAATCATAATCAAAAAGGGTAAAAAGGTATTCTACAAAATTACCTATTGATAAATGTTATAAAAATGGGCAGGTTTTGACTTGCCCATTTTTTATATCTTGGTAATATATGAAAACTGTTCGCATATAATCTATCAGGGGTGTTTTTATGAATTGCTGTGTAATCGATTTATGCGAAAAAGAGGTAATAAACCTAAAGGACGGCGCTCGGCTCGGCTGTGTAAATGATGTTGAAATCGACACCTGCTCGGGCAGAGTAGTCGCAATAATTGTAAAATGCCGTTCGAAGCTGTTAAACTTCGGAAATAAGCAAGATGATATTAAAATCTGTTGGGAGCAAATTGAGGTAATCGGCGACGAAACAATACTTGTGAACATAGATTGTGTTCCCGGCTGCTGTAAAGCACAAAAATCAAGCGGATTTATAAACAATCTGTTCCGTGAGGGATAGCTGTAACCACCGTTTCAGTCGGTGGTTTTATTTTTGTCTTTTTGCAAGTATTTTTTGCATTTGCCCATAAAGTATGCTATACTGTATTCGTTAATCGAAAGGGTGATGTAAATGTCAAAATGGGACAGAGATTATCTTGATTTATGCAGGAAAATACTTTCGCAGGGAACGGAAGTCGAAAATAGAACAGGAATCAATACGGTAAAGGTTCCGTCGCACCATTTTCACTTTGATTTGTCGCAGGAATTTCCCGTGCTTACCACAAAGCAGCTTTTTATCAGACAGGCTGTTTTGGAAATGCTTTGGATTTATCAGGCGCAGTCAAATGATGTGCGTTGGCTTAAAGAACGCAACGTCAATATTTGGAATGAGTGGGAAATCGACGAAAACGGCTTTTGGAATGCAACTCAAATGCTTCCCGATAAGGACGGAAAGCTCGTTAAAACAGAAATCCATAAAGAGTTCGGCAAGGAATACGCTCATACAATAGGTACGGCTTACGGCTATATTGTAAATAAATTTCAAATGACGCAAGAGCTTATTGATAAGATAAAAAATCATCCCGAGGATAGGCGTATGGTTATGACGCTTTGGCAAAATGACTATCTTGATACGGCTGTTCTTCCGTCATGCGTTTGGTCGAGCGAATGGGATGTTACAAACGGTAAGCTCAATGCTTGGGTTCATCAGCGTTCTTGCGACGTTCCGCTTGGATTACCTTTCAACGTTACTCAATATGCAACCCTTTTGTGTATGCTCGCTCAGGTTTGCGGCTTGCAGCCCGGCACGCTTGATTGGAGCATTAAAGATGCGCATATATATGTTAATCAGATTGACGGCATCAAAGAGCAGATACGCCGTCAGGACGAAAACGAGGATATTCCTGCACCGAAGCTTTGGCTCAATCCCGAGGTTGACGATTTCTTCAAATTTGACAACTCGGCAGAGTGCAAGGATATTAAACTTGTAGATTATAAGCATATGGGAAAAATCGCTTTCCCGATAGCACAGTAAGAGGTGAATATGGCAATTTCAATTATAGCCGCAATCGGCAAAAACAATGAGCTTGGTAAGAATAATGATCTTATTTGGCATTTTAAGGAGGATATGAAGTTCTTCCGTGAAACCACAACGGGAAATACCGTGCTTATGGGCAGAAAAACCTTTGAGTCATTACCGCAGGCTCTTCCTAACAGGCGAAATGTTGTTGTGACAAAAGACAAAAGCTATATTGCAGAGGGTGCAGAGGTGTTTCACAGCGTTGAAGAAGCGTTGAAAAGCACTGAAAATGATAACGTTTTTGTTATCGGCGGCGGTATGATTTATAACGAGCTTTTACCGTTTTGCGAAAAACTTTATTTAACTGAAATTGACGACGAGTGTCCCGATGCCGACGTTTACTTTCCGAAGTTTAACAAGAGTGAATATTCAGCTGAAAAATTAACCGATTATACGGTTAACGGCGTACATTTTTCACATATTATATACAGTAAATGATTTATTAAAACAAAAGGAGAAAATAGTATGGAAATCGTTAAGGTTAACGTTAGCAACTTTGCTCAAGAGGTTACAAAGTCAGATAAGCCCGTGCTTTTGGATATTTATGCCGATTGGTGCGGTCCTTGTAAAATGCTCGCTCCCGAGCTTGAAGCGTTTGCAAGTGAAACTGACAGCGTAAAGGTATGTAAGCTCAACGCCGATGAAAGCACAGACCTTGCAATGATTTACGGCGTAATGTCTATTCCTACGCTTTTGCTTTTCAAGGACGGCAAGGAAATTGCCCGTCACGTCGGAGGCTGCGAAAAGCAGGATATAGCGGATTTTTGCAAAGCTAATCTTGGATAAAATCAAAAAGGATATAATTATAAAACCGGCCATCTCGTAATTGAGATAACCGGTTTTTTGTTGTTATAATTTGAATTCCTTTTTGTCATCAAGACAGAAAAGGACGGGCTCATTTCCCGAGGCTGCTCCGCAGTCAATGCAGGTCCAGGTACGTGTTTTGACAATTTTTCCGTTGTATTGTTCGCCGAAAAGGTAAGTGGGAGTGTGCCCGAACACCGTGTGAACATCGTCATAGTATTCGTCGTTAAGCTCAGGCTCTGCCCAAAGTAGCTCGTTAGCGGAATAATCGCTTATCTTTTTGTCTGGACTGAAATTATCAAGTCCTGCGTGCACTAAAATATATTTTTCTCCGTTGACGTTTACTTCCTTGTAAAGCGGACATTTATGAAGATAATTTACTATATCATATCGTGCATTTATTTCAAGCTTTGCAAGATTACGAAGCGTAACACCGCCGCCGTTAAAGAGATAGTTTATCAAAAGCTTGTTTTTCTTTTCGCCAAAATCTTCAAGAAACGCATCAGTTACATTCTCAAAGATAAAATCACACGCTAGAAGCATAGCTTCGTGATTGCCCATAATCAGCTCTGCATTTTGTTGCTTAATAAGCCATTGCAGTACACATATTCCGCCGTCGCCGTTACGGTCGATTACGTCGCCGAGTATGTAAAGCCGATCGTCTTCGCTGAAATTTGCCTTTTCAAGCAGCTCTTTCAGCTTTTCGATTGGGTAACCGTGCAAATCCGAAATCACATAGGTCATATTTCCCACTCCTTATAAAATTTAAAATTACCTGTTAACTATTATAACATTATACATCACAAAACGTGACATTTTGAGGACATAAAAGTAAATTGCCGGTGTAACATTTTTCGGACTGTGGTAAATTGGGTAGGGGGGTCAGGTTATTTTTTTAATTGATAGTTTTGAATGTTATCACAAATACAGAATTGAAATTCATTGACAATTATTTTTGACAATGCTATACTTCTTATGTTCGCTCAGGGAGCGATTGTTCTGTAATAACGAAAGCCGAACAGGTGCAGACTGAGACAGCTGTAGTTGTTCGGCTTTTTGAATACAAATTTTGTGATGCGATTTTCAGAAAACGGACACGGAAAAATCAGGCAGATTTCAGGAGAATAAAAATGACGAAGGATGAATATTTGATAACGGAACCGCCACTCAAGGCGTTGACTGTTTTTGCTATGCCTATGATTTTGGGCAGCTTCTTTCAACAAGTATACAATATGGCTGATTCAATTATCGTCGGTCAATTTGTCGGCTCATCTGCGCTTGCCGCCGTCGGTGCTTGTGCCGCACTTACAAATGTTTTTATTTGCATTGCACTTGGCGCAGGAGTTGGTGCAGGCGTGCTTGTAAGCCGTTATTTCGGTGCTCAAAATTACGGCAAGATGAAAACTATTGTGTCTACTTCGTTAATCAGCTTTTTGCTTTTAAGCATATTTCTCGGTGCTTTTGGATTTTGCGCTTCTCATTGGATGATGAGCATATTGCAAACGCCTGCGGATATAATGGAAGATGCTGTGCTGTACTTGCGCATCTATTTTGCGGGCTTTCCGTTTTTATTTATGTACAACATTTTGTCAACAATGTTTACTTCAATCGGCGAGTCGAAAATCCCACTTTGGCTTTTAATATTTTCATCTGTTTTGAATATCATTATGGACCTTTGGATGGTGGGCGGTCTTAAGCTCGGCGTATTCGGTGCGGCTCTTGCCACTCTTATTGCACAGGGAATTTCCGCCGTGCTTTCTCTTTTGATTTTTCTTAATCGTATGAAAAAATACACAGGTTCGTTTCATCGGTTTGACAAAAGAGAGCTGCGTTCAATGCTTAAAATCGCTGTTCCGTCTGTTCTTCAGCAATCAACAGTATCAATCGGTATGATGATTGTACAAGCTGTCGTAAATCCTTTCGGTACGCAAGCTCTTGCAGGCTATGCGGCAACGATGAGAGTTGAGAATGTTTTTTCGCTGATGTTTGTATCTATCGGAAATGCCGTGTCGCCGTTTGTTTCCCAAAATCTCGGCGCCGGAAAAATTGACCGTATTAAAAAAGGCTACCGTGCCGCTTTACTGTTAGATGTATGCTTTGCCGTTCTGGCATTTGTAATTATTGAAACACTACATACACAAATTTCTTCGCTTTTCTTAGGCAAGGACGGAACGGCGTTAGCGTATCAAGTTTCCGCTGATTATATGAAATGGATCGGCTACTTCTTTATATTTATGGGTATCAAAATGGCGACAGACGGCGTTCTTCGAGGACTCGGAAATATGCGACCGTTTTTAATTGCAAATATGGTCAACCTTGCAATACGCTTGTCAGTAGCATTGATTTTTGCACCACGCTTTGGTATCGCCTTTGTTTGGCTTGCAGTACCGGCAGGTTGGTTTGCCAATTTCATAATTTCCTATGCCGCACTAAGAAAATCATGGCCGAAGGATACGGCAGCTTAGAAATGTTTACATTATTTAACGAAACAGGCTTACCCCGAATTGTAAGGTAAGCCTGTTTTGCTATGTTGGAATTATATAAGCTGCACTTTGCATCCTTTAGATAATTTTATCAGTCTATATATCTGTCCTTTTTCGCACTTTTATTTACAACACAATAAGAAACTACAAAAAGAACTGCAACAAACGGAACGAAATACCATGCCTTTTGAGTATCCTGTAATGTTGCGATATAATCATAGCCGCCGTGCAAAAGGGCAGGAATAAAAATGCTGAAAAATCTGAATATTCCGCTTAAAAAATTATGATTTCTGTTATAGTATTTTTTAGCAATGCCGTAAAATATTCCCATAAAAACACCGAAGCATGCGTGTCCGGGTATTGCAGTTATTGCTCTTACGATTGCCGTCGAAAATCCGTAGCTTAATACATAATTTATGTTTTCCCAAAGAGCAAAGCCCAATGATGTAAATGTTGCATAAACTACACCGTCATATTGGCAATTAAAATCCGGGCTGTTCCAAGAATATTTTTTCATCATTAAATATTTCGAGGATTCTTCGGATATGGCAACAACGACAAAATACAGTAAAATATTATATAATTGTGTATTTTCCTTAACAAAAGAGCCTAAAATCCATTGTCCTATTCGCTCTTCGATCATCGCAATCAAGGTTGAAAGTATGCCGGCAATTATGAGCTTTCGCAGCAATCTCGGACTTTCCTTTTCAATATGATCTGATTTATATACTTTTATCATCAATATAACAGCAGGTATAACTGCCGCCAGCACCAATATCCAGTTATAAACTAAAATCGGTTCAATTAAATAATAAAACATCTTCCTTGCTCCTTGCAGAATAAATAAAAATACAATTACATAAGTTATATAATACTATAATAAAATTTAAAAAGCAATATAAGTTCGGCTAAGGTTTATTATAAATCCAACCACGATATACAATAAAAAACAAAACCTCAAATCAATTGAAAAAAACAGCGTGAGAATTCCTCACGCTGTAAGTAAATGTTCAATTAAAATTTATATAGTCAGATTTTCTAAATTAAAGGGTGATTGATAAATAAATATTATAAGCTATCAGACAACACCTTGATTTTTTCATCACGACTAAGGGTTTTATAACCGCCATCCATTGTTAGTGTTAAATCGGCAATGTTTTCTATATCATCTTTGGTAACTCCCAAATCGGATATATTAGTAATAACACCGATTTCGTTCATCCAATTTTCCATTGCAAGTAATCCTTCTTTTGCAATTTGCTCATCTGTTTTGCCTTGAGTGGAAACGCTCCAAACATTGATTGCAAAACGCTTAAATTTATCAAGTCCGTAAGGCATAATATATCTGTAATATGCTAGAGAAACAGCAGAAAGCGTCATACCGTGAGTTGCGTTTGTATAACCTCCGACTGCCTGACCGAGCATATGGACCTCCCAATCGGTTGTTTTGCCTTTGGCAATAAGAGTGTTAAGCGCCCAAGTGGCAGTCCACATAATATTGCTTCTTGCCTCGTAATCGTTAGGATTTTTTACCGCAACAAGGCTTGAGTTAATAACACTTTTCATAAGTGCTTCGCTGATATAATCGCTTGTATTATCATCAGTTCCTGAAAAATACTGCTCACATATATGATTAAAAATATCGTAAACTCCCGACACCATTTGGTATTTCGGCAATGTCATTGTAAAGCGAGGATTAAGAATTGTAAATCTCGGCATAATTTTTTCATCTGCAAAGACATGACCGATTTTTTCTTTAGTATTCTGATTTGTAATTACAGAACCTGCGTTCATTTCCGAGCCTGTTCCAACCATAGTCAAAACACAGCCAATCGGTATTATTTCACAATCCGGTTCTTCAAAACGGACGAAATATTTTTCCCAAGGATCTTCATTACAATTAACAGAAACAGAAAGCGCCTTTGAAAAATCGCAAACAGAACCACCGCCAACTGCGAGAATAAAATCCGCATTATGATTTCTTGCTGTTTCTATACCTTCATAAAGTTTTTCAACAGTCGGATTTGGCATTACGCCCTCAATTTCTGCAATGTTTTTATTGCTTTCTTTTAGAATTTTGATTATATCGTCATAAATGCCATTCTTTTTTATAGAACCTGTACCATATACAAGTACAACATTATCACCGTATTTTTTCAATTCATCACTTAAATTGGATAATGAATTTTCTCCAAAATAAAGTTTTGTCGGATTACAATAACTAAAATTTCCTAACATGATTTTGCTCCATTCTTTAATAATATAGAATTTTTCTTACACATTTTTACCCATTTGATATGCAAGTTTCATTGCAGGGTGATTTTTAATTTCATCTTTTTCATACACACCGCCGGCGACAATAGCACCTTTTTCAACTGCACCTTCGACACAATCGGCAAAACCTCTAAAACAAGCCAATGTTGTGTCTGCTGACGATTTTTCATTGTCCGCCATAGTAGTAATATAATAAAATTCCTTGTTTTTAACCTCTAACCAACGAGCAACAGTACGGTCGATAACTGCTTTTAGCTGAGCATCTATTGAATAAAAGTAAACCGGACTCGCCAACACAAGAACATCAGCATCAATCATTTTTTGTAAAATCTCAGCCATATCGTCCTTAAATACACACGCACCGCTGTTTTTACTGCAATGGTAACAAGCAATACAAGGGTGTATATTCTTTTCGGACACATGAATTTTTTCAACATTATGACCGGCTTCTGTTGCTCCTTTGGCAAATTCATCACACAAAATGTCAGAGTTACCGCCTTTTCGAGGACTGCCTGACAGAATTAAAACTTTTTTACTCATAATTAAGTTCTCCCATTAAGAATTTATTGCGTTAAAATATTCCTCATTTGACACAGCTTCCAGCCATTCATTTGATGTATTTTCTCCCGGAACTTCAATAGCTAAATGAGAAAAATAACTATCAGCCGAAGCGCCGTGCCAATGTTTGACATTCGCAGGAATATTCACAACATCGCCGGGCAGCATTTCTATAGCTTTCTTGCCCCATTCCTGATAATATCCTTTTCCGGCTACACAAATCAAAATTTGTCCGCCACCATTTTCAGAATGATGAATATGCCAATTGTTTCTGCATTTCGGCTCAAATGTTACATTGAAAATGCCAACTTGGTCTTTAGAAACAGGGGCGAGAAAGCTCTTTCCGCTGAAATACTGTGCAAAGCTGTCGTTCGGCTCACCAATCGGAAATATCATTGATGAAGCATGTTTTTCAATCGTATTATCTTCAGTTTCCTCGTTCTTGTCATTCCAAACTTCTTTTGCCATACGAAATGCAGCCCAAGCTTTGGGCCATCCTGCATAAAAAGCATTATGTGTTAAAATCTCCGTGATTTCTTCTTTTGTGATTCCATTTTTCTTAGCACTTTCCAAATGGTAACGAAAAGCGGAATCGATTAAACCTTGTGACATTAAAGAAGTAACTGTAACAAGTGAACGGTCTCTAAGTGATAACTTGTCTTCTCTGCTCCAAACCTCACCAAATAATACATCATCATTTAATTCGGCAAATTTCGGAGCAAATTCTCCTAATTCTTTTCTACCGGCTGTTTGTTTTACTGTCATAAATTTCAACCTCCTAAAAATTAAAATTCGCTATTGAATATTTTTTTAATCTCTGTTATATTGATAATAACACCTAAACCTAACTTTATGTCAAGAGTTTTTTTATTTTTTTGGAGGGAAAAATATGTATACAATCGGTCAAGTATCTGAAATGTTTGATTTACCGGTATCAACTTTGCGTTACTATGATAAAGAAGGTCTGTTTCCTGAATTAAATCGCACATCGGGAATTAGACAATTTAGCGAAAATGAAATTGAGGCATTGCGTGTAATTGAATGCTTGAAAAAAACAGGGTTACAAATAAAAGACATTAAGCAATTTATGTCTTGGTGTATGGAAGGAAGTTCAACATACACCAAAAGAAAAGAGTTGTTTGAAAATCAAAAAAAGCAAGTAGAAGCTGAGATTACCAAGTTGAATAAAACGCTTGATATGTTAAATTTCAAATGTTGGTATTACAGTGAGGCTATCAAAGACGGAAACGAGGACAGACTCAAAAATATAATTCCGAACGAATTACCGAACAGCATTAAATCTGCATATATGAATTCACACAAAGAATGAACAAGTTAATAAGATACAAGAGAGGTTTAGGAAGAAATAAAAGGGTAATCGAAGAATATATAAGAAATCAACTTGAAGAAGATTTCGCACAAGACCAAATGAGCATAAAAGAATACTTTGACCCGTTTACGGGTACCAAGAAAAGGATATAAAATCAATACGATTTGAGGTGATAGTGCCAATTTTATTGTTTTGTAAAAAATATTAACAAAAAAGGAAGATGGGTATGAAAACCAAATTCAAATTTGCGGCAAAATTTATAGCGGTATTTTTAACCTTGCTTTTGGTATTTGAAATAATACCAATGCAAGTCGTTGCAGAGTCTGCTGACAGAATAAAGACTGTTACCGAAAGCAACGAAAAATCTAAAAAAGAAGATGCACAAAATCCTGGAGATAAAGTGCTTGACGAAAACAACAATGTAAAAATACTTTGCGAGGATAATACAAAAAGGGAAGAGTATGTCAAACATTTCAGAATGAGTGACGGCACATATCAAGCTGTTATGTATGAAATGCCCGTCCATATTGAAAAGGACGGAGAGTGGATAGATTACAACAATACTCTTTCAGAGGTTGCATCTGATGATTCAAAACTCGTCAAAAATCCTTTGAACAAAGATTTGATTAACACTTTTGGCGATTATACAGTAAGATTTTCAAAGAAATCGAACGGAAATAAGCTTGTTCGTCTTTCCAAAGACGGATGCGATTTGTCTTGGACTTTTTCCGATTCAAATAAAAAGACTGCAAAAGTATTAAAAAATAAAAATGACGGATATGAAACAACGCTTGAAAATCTCACTTCGCAGGTTGTTTATGAGGGTTTGTTTAATAATGCTGATTTGCAGTATATCGTAATGCCTGAACAGCTTAAGGAAAATATAATTCTTAAAGATAAGTCTGTTCAAAATATGTTTTCTGTTGAATATAAAACCAATAAATTGTCTCCGTATTCAGTCGATGATAAGACAATAATTTTGCAAAATAACAGCGGAGAAACTGTATTTACCCTTTCTGCACCGTTTATGTATGATTCGGCAGGCGAGATATCTGAAGGCATAACTCTTACGCTTTCAAATGTCAAAGAGAACAGTTTTATTGTTACGATGATACTTGATTCGCAGTGGCTTGATGCGGAAGACAGAGTATTTCCTGTAACCGTTGATCCTGCCATCAAAACAGAGCAGGACAGGAATGAAATGACAAGCACTTTTGTCGCTTCGGGAGATCCGGATAAAGCTTTCGGACAAGTTAAAGATGATGCCGGAAGTATGTATGTGGGAAATAACATATATAAATACGGAAATGCTAAAGCGTATATCAAAATAAATAATTTACCGTATATCGGCGGAATCGGCTCAAAGGTAATTGGCGCTCAGCTTGCTGTTTGCAAAAGAAATGTGTATTCAACTACAGATAATGTAGTAATAAATGCACATAGAGTTACAAGTGCGTGGGATAAGCAAAGCCTGAAATATAATAATCAGCCTTCGTATGATGGCACAATTGCCGATTATATGATAGTTAACGCAGATAATAAAACGCAGAATGACTATCACGACAATTATATATATCCTGAATTCAAATTAATTGATATAACAAAGCTCGTGTATTCGTGGTATGAAGGAACATCGCCTAACTACGGAATAATGCTTGAAACGCAGCAGACAAACACTCACAAGGTGTGGTTTCACTCCATAGAATATAAAACATATTCGACTACAAGACCTGTACTTAGTGTTGCATACCGCAATATGAGCGGATTTGAAGATTACTGGTCATATACAAGTATGCCCGCAGGACGCAACGGAACGGCAAGTGTAAACAATTACAACGGAAATTTAGTATTCACTCAACCTTTAACACAGGATTTGGGCGGAAATCTTATGCCCGTTGCAATTTCACTTGTATATAATTCAAATAGGGATAATTCAATATATAACGCACGGCTCGGAAACGGTATGCAGATGAATTATAACATTTGTCTTATACAAGAAACGGGAAAGCTTTTCAATGAGGGATATAAATATTATCTTATCGATGCAGACGGAACAAAGCATTGGTTTTACTTTGAAAACAATGGGAATACCGGCAAAGACGAGGACGGTTTAGGTTATACGCTTGATTGCATTGAAAACAATTCAGATTCTTTGTGTGCCGAAGCAAGATACCGTATTACCGATAAAGATAAAAATAAAATGTATTTTGATTCAAGCAAGAGAATTATCCAGTTTACAAATGCAAACGGTGTTTCATCAAAAATTGCATACTATGAATTAGGAAACGGTCAATTTTTGCTTTCAAAAGTTTATGATGGCGCCGGCAGGGAATATAAGTTCTTTCACGGCTTTATTGATAACACGAATACATACTATCTTAAGTATATCGAAGATCCTGCAGGCAGGTGCACCTACTTCGATTATACCGATGGTTGGTTAACATCCATTACTTTCCCCGATAAAAAGAGCATATCGCTTGTCCATCAATACGGATCGTACAAGTTTCTTAACAGGATTACCGACATTGACGGCAACAGGGTCAATATCGAGTATGACGTCGGTGCTAATTTCAGAGTCAGATCTTTTAGCAACGGAGATTTCAACGGAAATTTGCCGGTTCGCTATCAGTTTGCATATTATCCTAACGAAACAACCGTACGAGCGCAGCACGCAGTAAACAACAATATAATAACCGATAACACATATACTTATCAGTTTAATAATTTCGGTCAAAATATCGGCATTGTTTCTAACAAAGACGGCGAAGCTCAGTATTTTGACTATCAGAACAGTAATGGAACAAACAGCAAGACCAGCCTTATGAATAACAAGGTCGTTTCGCAGTCTAAAGTTATTAAGTCCGTTACAAATCTCATTAAAAATCAGGGCTTCAGGGACGGAATGTTATATTTTACGGCGTATAACAGTGATGCAAGTTCCGGTGCTACAATCAATACAAATCGTGGCTATCTTGATAACAATGCTGTTGAATTTACAAGAGCTGTTAACGGCTTGGGAGATAGCTTGATTACAGATGACTACCTGTCACTCGCACCCGGAGATTACACGTTTTCGGGATACATAACCACCGACAATAATAAGCTTTCAAACGGCGGAACATTCATAGGAATTAAAAAGTGGGATGATAGCGGAGCTGTTGATTATATTAAAGCAGAAAGCGTTACCAAAACAGAAGGTTGGCAACGATTTACAGTAAGTGTCACAGTAGATCCGAATGATAAAATTCGGCTTTTCTGCGGCTTGGAACCCAATGCTTACGGTACTTTTTATGCAGATAACCTCCAACTTGAAAAGGGAATGGGAGCGAGCAGCTACAACCTTTTGCAAAACAGCGACGCCGGCAGCAGTACCTATGCATGGACTTCAACGGGCAGTTTATCTGTTACGGGCGGTGTGTCGGATTTTTCAAATTCGTTTTCCGTAGGCGGTTCTGTCAGCGATAAATACCGAGGAATTCAGCAGAATATTACCGTTGCGGGCGAAAAGGGCGATGTTTTCAGCATAGGCGCATGGGTTAGTGCTCGTTCTGTTCCGACAACTTCGGGCTTGAAGCCGAACACCCCCAAATTCGGTGTTGCCCTGCATTTCTATAATTCAGCGGGTCAAAAGGTCGGTGTTAAGGAAATTGACGCCAATCCCGAGGTTACATCGTGGCAATTTGTAAGCGGAAAAGCCATAGCGCCCGATAATTATTCACATGTTTGCTTTGAAACATACTATTACAACAACGCAAACAGGGTATATACCACGGGAGCGTTCTGCTATAAAGAAGAATTCGGTCAGACCTACACCTATGACAACAACGGCAATATTGTTTCATCCGTAGATCTTGCAAAATCCAATTCAACCTTTGGCTATCAGGGAAATAACCTTGCAGGTATGCTCAATCCTTCAGGAAGCAGTTATCTGTATAGCTATGATAACTCAAATAATATAAATACAGCATTTTCGTCTGACGGATTGAAATATTATTTGGAGTATGACGACAAGGGTAATTTAACACGCACCGCAACAAAGGGCGTTAATGTTGCGCACAACGAGATTGATACAACAAAAAAATATGCCATAGTAAATCAGCTTACCTCTTATGTTCTTGACAAGGGAGATAAGGGAGATGTTGTAAACCATTCATATTCAAACATCAGCAATTTACAGCAATGGGAATTTGAACGCATTGATAGCGGTATTTATAAGATAAAGCTGAATGGAGAATATCTGTATGTTGAAAACGGCAGTTCGGAAGTAGGAGCTAAATTAAAACTTCGAAGTCAGAACACAGATTCCTATGCTTTCAAATTTGTTGTTGTGCCTACGGGTGACGGAGCATTCGTTATTTCGACAGTTGCATCGCCGGGAATGAGTTATTATCTTGATTCAACAGACGGAAGCAGCTTCTCGGCAGAAGTGAATTCCGTTATCACACAAAGACCTTTACGCACACCGAAAAATACGAGTCAAAAGTGGTACTTGATAGAGGATTATTCATCTAACGAAAGCGAAAAGAAAAAGCTGTATTCAAGCGCTACATATACCGATGATAAAAACTATCTTAAAACACAGACCGATCAAGCAAATAATACCACCACATATAATTATGATACGGTTAACGGCACTTTGTCATCTGTTACAAACGCAGCAGGCAATACCACAACATACAGTTATAACCCGGATAATAACAACCTTTTGAGCGTTTCAGCAGGCGGTCATACAAACACATATTCCTACAATAATGACCGTTTAACAAAAATAAATGTAAACAATTCTACGCACTATAAATTTAATTACGATAAGTTCGGTAGAACTGTTTCGACTACTGTCGGAAACGAAACAAACTCTGTAATTCTTTCTGCGTTGGAATACGACCAAAAGGGCTTGATGACAAAGCAGACTTACGGAAATAAGGACTACATAAGTTTTGCCTATGACTCTCTTGACCGTCTGTCCGAAAAATCGTATAATAAAGAAGACGGTAGTTCAGTTGCTAAAAAGCAGTACATTTACGGAAATGACGGAAATATATCCGTAACTGTTGATTTTGCGTCAAATTCGTACACAAGGTATAATTATGACCTTTCGGGACGGACTGCGAGCGTAAGGGAATATTCGGGAACGGATGTTTCAAGCAACATTCCGATTTCCTATACCGAGTACAAATACGCAGACAAGACCAATTATCTTACAAATGTAAAGCATTTTTCGCCGATCGGTACGCAGAATATTGCTTATAAATACGGTAATATCAATAACGGCGAAATGCCGGACCAGGTGTATTCGGTATCGTGGAACGGCGTTGAAAAGGTAACGAATAAGTTTGACAGCCTTTCAAGGCTTTCCAAGCGTACCGTAAACGGACTTGCAGCAAATTATACCTACAAGGACCTTGAAGGAAATCAAACTACAACGCTTGTAAAGTCGATTGAGACAGTGGGCATAACTCACACATACGAATATGATTCTTTGGGCAATATAACCTCAATTTATAACGGTTCAAAGACAATAACCTATAAGTATGACGCACTCAATCAGCTTGTCCGTGCGGACAATCCGTATGAAAACAAAACGCATATCTACACCTATGAAAACGGTAACATTACCGAAGATAAGGTGTATGCATATACAAATTCTGAAAACGAGCCCTCAGACCTTAAATACACCGTTAAATATTCGTATAACAATGAAAAATGGGCGGATGTTTTAACGGGTGTTGAAAAAATTTATCCGCAGAACAACGTTAATGCCATATCAGCTGAGCAGAACGAAACACCTGAAATCGTAACCCGACTATTGGGCGAAAACGCTCAGCGTTATGATATGAAATCACGGCTTTTGCCAAACGGCGGAATTTCGGTTGCGAATAACAGCGGTAATTATTCTAAGATTGAGAGTGACGAAATCGGAAATATTACAAGCTACAACGATTCAATATATACTTGGATCGGTCGTCAGCTTCAAAGCGTAAGTAATGAAGATTATACATCGACTTTTTCGTATAATTCCGATGGTCAGAGAACGGGTAAGACAATAGTTTTCAATGGTGCTTCAACCTACAACTATGAGTATTACTACAACGGAGATATTCTTGCAGGCTACAGACTTGTAATTACCAAATCGGACGGTTCGTCAACAACTCATAATATTGCGTTTATGTATGACGAAAACGGCGAAGCATTCGGCTTTAATTACAACGGCAACGATTATTACTATGTCCGCAATGCTCAGAATGATGTAATATTTATATCAAATTCCGATAATACCGGCGTTGTAATGTATCAGTATGATGCCTGGGGCAATATGACCGCTTGCTATGATACTTCCGATGACGGAATGTTGAGTATTGTCAACCCTTATGCTTACCGTGGCTATTTCTACGAAATTGAAACCAACACATATTTCCTCAAATCAAGATACTACAACCCTGAATTGTGCAGGTTTATCAGTGCAGATGGATATGTGCAGACAGGACAAGGGTTACTTGATAAAAATATGTTTGCGTATTGTGGGAATAATCCTGTGAATCGTGTCGATGAAACTGGATATGGTTGGAGAGATATTTGGAATGGTATAAAAAGTTTCCTTAGCAGTATATTTGGTTGGAGTAGTTCGATAGAAACGACTTCGAATGAAAATTGTGTTCCTTTTCTTCCAGAACCATTGCCGGTAACTTTAGAAATGACAGAAAAGCAAACAGTAACTAAACCAAAATCAGGAGATTCATCAAAACCAATAACTGCATTTTTAAAAACAAATACTAAACATCCTATTAAGTCTTCTACTGTTGGGATAAAGGTGAATATAGCTAAACTATCTTTTACTACAGATTTAGGGCTTGATAATTTTGGTTCTTCTGTTTCTTGTACAATTGGAGATACGACATATGGATTTAGAAAAAGAGGGGATATTACAAGACTGAAAATCGGATATGAATTTTCAGCAGAAACACAAATCGGGGAGGATGTCAAAGATGGGGTATATACTAATGTAAGCCTGAGTGGGTGGTTTTTATTGATGGCATATGCCTATGCTACTACAGGATCTCCTGCACCATCATCACAATATAGTTATGCAAATTAAAGGAGTGCAGTTATAGAAATGTATGTATTTATTCGAATTTTAGTTTGTTGTCTGATTTTATTAATAGGTCTATTTATAACCAATAAACAGAAAAAAAAGAAAAATATGAAACGGACAAGGATTATATTCGTAATTCTTTCAATCGCAATATCAAGTGCCTTTATGTTTTTGCCGTTTGAGAATATTTTTGCCACTTTTCCTACAGCGGAATCAGCTTTTAACTATGTATACTCTGGAAATGTGACATCTGTCATCAATGGTGTTGATTCTGATTTAGTTATTTCTGTGAAAAATGATTCGAGAACTTTATGTGCTGTGCCTAAAGATACAGATGGTTGGAAAATTGGTTTAGTATCAGATTTGAAACCGGTATATAAAAAAATATCGAATGGTATTATTGTCCATGTATATAGGTACAAAAAGTCGAATGATTATTATGTTACGATTGTAGATACAAAAGGGGGAGAATTGGTTATTCAAGATAATTACAACTCTATTTTTCAATGCACAGTAGAGGAAGATATCGATGCACCTGAAACATTTTACCGATATTATGCTTGTATCCATGATTTTAACAGCGATTATATCATAACAGTCAATGATGTGATTTTTTCTGTTCCATAATGTAAAATCAGGGGACTAAAATCAGCAACATACAGAACCGTCCCCCTGCGTTCCTCGACCGACTTTACCTATGCCGACAAAACCAACTACTTAACGGGCGTAAAGCATTTTTCGCCGATCGGTACGCAAAATATCGCTTACAACTACGGCAATGTCATCATTGGTCAGATGCCCGATCAGGTGTATTCGGTATCGTGGAACGGTGTTGAAAAGGTAACGAATAAGTTTGACAGCCTTTCAAGGCTTTCCAAGCGTACCGTAAACGGACTTGCAGCAAATTATACCTACAAGGACCTTGAAGGAAATCAAACTACAACGCTTGTAAAGTCGATTGAGACAGTGGGCATAACCCACACATACGAATATGATTCTTTGGGCAATATAACCTCAATTTATGACGGCACTAATACCACAAGCTACAAGTATGACAATCTCAATCAGCTTGTGCGTGAAAACAACCAAAAACTCGGCGTAACCATTACTTACGCTTACCAAAACGGCAACATCACCGAACGCAAAGAGTATGCTTACACTACGGGAGATTTGGGTGAAGTCCTTGATACCAAGACATGGACTTACGGTAACAACATATGGACTGATTTGCTGACCAATTTCAACGGTCAAACGATTACCTATGATGAAATCGGCAATCCGCTGACAATCGGCAGTCAAACGCTTTCATGGAACGGCAGGCAGTTACGGCAAATCGCAGACGGAAACAATAATTACAGCTATGCCTATAACGTAGACGGACAACGTGTTTCTAAGACTGTTAACGGTATTACAACTGAATATTTTTATAACGGCTCTATCCTTGCAGGGCAGAAAACAGGCGAAAATACGCTTGTCTTGATGTACGATAACGATGGCACTGCATTTGGCTTTACCTACAACGGTACAGAGTATTATTATCTGAAAAATGCACAGAACGATGTGGTTGCGCTCGTTGATTCCAACCGCCAAATCGTGGCAAAATATGCATACGATGCATGGGGGCGTATTGTTTCCGTAACAGATGCTGAGGGCAACGATATTTCCGCACAGAAAGACCATATCGGCAATGTGAACCCGATTCGGTACAGAAGCTATTATTTCGACAGCGAAACATATTTCTATTACCTGAACACGCGGTACTATTCCCCCGAGATGTGCAGGTTCTTGAATGCGGATGGATCAATTGGGGCAAACCAAGATATACATGCATATAACTTATTTGCATATTGTTCAAACAATCCCGTTAATTTTTATGATCCAAGTGGTTGTTACATAATTACTTTTCCTGCCGAAGGCGATGGACCTGTAACTGTAAGTAGGATGCCATGGGAATCGGAAGTTTCTATTGAAAAAGTTGGAGATACATATATTGCTACGCCAAGCAGTAATTTGCCCAACGCTTTGGGTAATATAGCGGGTTTAACAGGTATTTCAATCGGTGATGAATTAGTAAAAACTTACCTTGATGGAATTTATGTTGCGCAAAGAGAAGTAACATTCAGAACTGCGAGTAATATAGTTGTGCGCACTTATGTGCCTAAACATCCATCTTTAGTAAGAGCGCAGAATTATTCAAAGACCGTTGGAGTAATTTCAACAATCGCTTATGTATATGATATGGCGATGAATTTTAAAACATATGGAGGGTTCACAAAAGATTTCGCGAAAGCATCGGTGGTTACGAGTGTAATGACCGTGATTGGGATTGGAATAGGAGTAGGGTTCGCATGCCTCAATATACCCGCTACTGCAGGATTACTTTTGGCTATTGGCTCAGGTTTATTATTGTCCATGGTTGAAGATCATTGGAAAACCTCTTGGATTGGCTATTAATTAAGGAGGTGGAAAGTATTGTTTTATTTAATCAATTCCTTAAATTTACCAATGTATATAACTCTTTTATTTATAGGAATCGTTTCTGGCTGTTTTTCCTTAATAAAATATAGAAAAACAAAAGCTCCGTGGAAATCGGTAGTATGCATTGGTCTAATAGAATCAATTATTCTAATCTTGAATAGAATTTTTAAAGAGTATAAAGCAGATACAATTTTATATCAGGTTAGTATAGTTATATCATTCACATTTGGAGCTATATTTATCCTTTCAATATTTATTGGGGCATATATTACACAGAGAAAAAATAAATAAGAAAATCAACAGAAAATCAGGGACGGTTAGCGTGAAAACCGAGGGCGGTCACAAGGGAAAAAGGGCACAGCAAAGCAAGCCCATAAAATGGGCGGAAAAAATAAAAATCAGGGGACGGCAGTCTTGCGCAGACGGTGGACTTTTCCGCAGGTACGCGTACGCAGTTCACTTACGACCTCGCAGACCGCCTGGTGTCGCAGAAAGAGTATACAGGCACAGGGCAGAACGGCGGCACACTGCGTTCCTCAACCGACTTTACC
>ERZ779673.96-NODE-96-length-45502-cov-3.374898_pt1 | contig 45502 bp, 39 predicted proteins | sample MGYA00511956_ERZ779673 | MGnify/ENA primary metagenome ERZ779673 (study PRJEB29588, sample SAMEA2152065) | human gut metagenome | biome: human gut; feature: human-associated habitat; material: faeces | place: Denmark | collected 2008/2010 ... | reverse complement strand
TGAATATAAAGATAAAATTTTGGCAGTTAGGGGAAATTGTGATGCAGAAGTTGATCAGATGGTATTAGAATTTCCTATTATGGCAGATTACGCTATAATGGAAATTGGTGAACACCGTTATTTCGCAACCCATGGCCATATTTACAATGAAGAAAAGTTACCACCATTGAAGATTGGTGATATATTACTTTGTGGTCACACCCATATCGCAGTTTTTAATGATCATAAAACATATTATTATGTGAATCCTGGATCGGTAAGTATCCCTAAAGCAGGGGAGCACAGTTATATTTTAATTGAAAATGATGACATTTACTTTAAAGACCTCGATGGGAATGTTTTTAAAAAAGTATCTTTAAAAAATAAAAAATGGTGATAATATATGAATTTTTTACATCTTAAGTATGCTATCGTAGTTTCTGAAACCAAATCTATTAGTAAAGCAGCGGAAAAACTATATACAGCTCAACCTAATATTTCAAGAGCCATTAAGGATTTAGAAACGGAATTAGGAATAACAATTTTTGAACGAAACACCAAAGGAATGAAACTTACTCCAGATGGGGAAAGATTAATAACTTATGGTAAAAGAATTCTTCATCAACTTGATGAAATGGAAAAAATGTTTAAAGATCAAAAACAAAAAGAAGTGTTCTCAATATCAGTTCCTAGAGCTAGTTATATTTCTGAGGCTTTAGTTGAATTATCGAAGAGCTTAAAAAATATTGATAACGTTGAAGTATTTTATAAAGAAACAAATGCTTACCGGGTTATTAATAATATTTTATACGAAGATTATAAACTAGGAATAGTTAGATACGCTGCAAGGTATGATAAATACTTTAAGGAACTCCTTGATAAAAAGGATTTAAAATATGAACTTGTAAATGAGTTTAATTATGTTTTGGTATTCAGCAAGGAAAGTAACTTAGCTAAACTTCCTATTGTTCACTTTAGCGATTTAAAAGACTATATCGAGATAGCCCATGCTGATCCATATGTTCCGTCACTACCTGTACCAATCGTATCTAAAAGTGAAATGTCGGATGATATAACGAGAAAAATATATGTTTTTGAAAGAGCTAGTCAATTTGAATTACTATCAAGTAATCCTAATACCTTTATGTGGGTTTCGCCAATTCCTAAACATCTTTTAAATCGTTATAATCTTATGCAGATTTCTTGTATAGATAATGTTAGGAAATATAAAGACTTTTTAATATATCACAAAAACTATGAATTAAGTGAACTTGATAAAATTTTTATAACAAAGTTGTGCGAAAGTAAACGTCAATTAACAATCGAAAGTGAAAATTAACAGCTTATAAGTAAAAGTATATCGATATTGATATATCGATATACTTTTTTTGTTATTTACAAATAATAAAAAAAATGTTATAATATTAGCGTGAAAGGAATGGAAGTATATGAGAAGTCCAAATGAAAATATAATTCCTAAGGCTGTTATTGAACGAATTCCTTTATATTTACAATATATAAACGATTTGGTCGATAATAAAAAAGAAGTTAAGGTTATTTCATCTAAGACGATATCCACAGATCTTGGTCTAGGAGAGGTACAAGTTAGAAAAGATTTTAATTTGATATCAGGAACAGGAAAACCTAAAATAGGCTATAGCGTCATTCAACTAAAAGAGGATTTAGAAAAGCTCATAAAAAAAGACTGCCCGATAAATATCGTGATCATTGGTGCAGGGAAAATTGGGCGTGCTATGGTAAATTATCTTTCTAGTGAAGATGTAAATTTTAGGGTGGTAGGACTTTTTGATAATGACCCTTCAAAAATTAATGAAAACATTTTAAATATGAAAATTAAATCGGTTGTTGATTTAGAATCATTTTTAAATGAAAAAGAACCAGAAATAGCAGTTCTAGCAGTTCCGTCACAGGAAGCATCAAAAATTGCTGAAACGCTTGATAGGACTAAAATAAAAGGTATCCTAAATTTCTCAAGCACAAAATTAAAAGTTAATAAAAATATTTATGTAAAAAATGTTGATATTGCATCATTACTAATAATGCTCGCAGTAGAAATAAATAATAATAAAAAAGGAGAAATACTAAAATGAAAAAAAGTTATGAAGTTGTAGACAGTTTAGAAACGCTCAATGCTCGTTTAGAAAGTATTAAAAGAGCCCAACAAAAATATGCAACTTATTCTCAAGAAGAAGTTGATAAAATCTTCTTAGCTGCAGCTTTAGCTGCTAACAATGCGCGAATTCCACTAGCAAAATTAGCGGTAGAAGAAACAGGTATGGGTGTTGTAGAAGATAAGGTTATAAAAAACCATTATGCTTCTGAATATATTTATAATAAGTACCGTAATGAAAAAACATGTGGTGTGATTGAAGAAGATAAGGCATATGGAATTACGAAAGTAGCTGAACCAATCGGTGTTATTGCGGCTGTTATTCCAACAACAAACCCAACTTCAACAGCTATTTTCAAAACTTTACTAGCTCTTAAAACCCGTAATGGTATAATAATCAGCCCTCACCCAAGAGCTAAAAATTCAACTATTGCAGCAGCAAAGGTTGTTTTAGAAGCAGCTGTTAAAGCAGGCGCTCCAGAAAATATTATCGGTTGGATTGATGTTCCTAGTCTAGAATTAACTAATACGGTAATGAAGGAAGCCGATATAATTCTCGCAACAGGTGGTCCTGGAATGGTAAGAGCTGCTTATTCTAGTGGAAAACCTGCAATTGGTGTTGGTGCCGGAAACACTCCAGCTGTTATTACTGACTCAGCTGACATAGTTCTTGCTGTTAACTCAATTATTCATTCTAAAACATTTGATAATGGTATGATTTGTGCCTCAGAACAATCTGTAATAGTAATGGATAAAGTATACAACGATGCTAAAAAAGAATTTATGAAACGTGGCTGTTATTTCTTAAATGATGAAGAACTTAATAAAGTTCGTAAAACAATCATCATTAATGGATCACTTAATGCTAAAATTGTTGGTCAAAGTGCTTCAAAAATCGCAGCACTTGCCAATGTAAATGTTCCAGAAGGTACAAAAATTTTAATTGGTGAAGTTGAAAGCGTTGAGCTTTCTGAAGAATTTGCTCATGAAAAACTTTCACCAGTTCTTGCAATGTATCGTGCTAAAACTATAAACGATGCTTTCCAAAAGGCTGAAAGATTAATAGCAGATGGTGGATATGGACATACTTCATCAATATATCTTAATACGATAACTGCTAAAGACGAATTAGATGAATTTGTAAAAAGAATGAAAACATGCCGTGTTTTAGTTAACACACCTTCATCACAAGGTGGAATCGGTGATATATATAACTTTAAACTTGCTCCATCACTAACTCTTGGTTGTGGATCATGGGGTGGAAATAGCGTTAGCGAAAACGTTGGCGTTAAACACTTAATTAATATAAAAACAGTTGCAGAAAGAAGAGAAAATATGCTTTGGTTTAGAACTCCAGAAAAGATTTATATAAAGAAAGGCTCATTGCCTGTTGCTTTAAATGAATTAAAAGAAGTAATGAATAAAAAACGTGTCTTTATTGTAACCGATAAATTCTTATACACTAATGGCAATGCTAACCCTATTATTGAAAAATTAAAAGAAATGAATATGGAATACACAGTATTCTTTGATGTTGAACCAGATCCAACTTTAGCATGTGCTCAAAAAGGAGCTGCCCAAATGGAATCATTTAAACCAGATTGTATTATTGCTTTAGGTGGTGGTTCAGCAATGGATGCTGCTAAAATAATGTGGGTATTATATGAACATCCAGAAGTAGATTTTATGGATATGGCAATGCGTTTTATGGATATTCGTAAACGTATATACACGTTCCCTCATATGGGCGAAAAAGCATACTTTATTGCTGTTCCAACATCTGCAGGTACTGGTTCAGAAGTTACACCATTCGCAGTTATAACAGATGAAAAGACAGGAGTCAAATATCCTCTTGCTGATTATGAATTACTTCCAAAAATGGCAATCATTGATGCAGATTTCCATATGACAGCACCAAAAGGATTAACATCTGCATCTGGTATTGATGCTGTATCACACTGCTTAGAAGCATATGCATCAATAATGGCAACAGATTATACAGACAGTTTAGCTTTGAGATCATTGAAGGTTATTTTTGAATATCTTCCAAGAGCATATGAAAATGGTGCTAATGATCCTGTAGCTAGAGAAAAAATGGCTAATGCTGCGACAATGGCTGGTATGGCATTTGCTAATGCATTCTTAGGTGTATGTCACTCAATGGCTCACAAGTTAGGTGCCTTCCATCATTTGCCTCATGGTATAGCTAATGCTTTAATGCTAGATGAAGTAATTAGATTTAATTCTGCAGAAGTTCCAGAAAAAATGGGAACATTCCCACAATATGATCATCCTCATACTTTAGCTCGTTATGCGGAAGTTGCTGATTATTTAGGATTAAAGGGTTCTACAAATGAAGAAAAAGTAGAAAGTTTAATTAAAGCAATTGATGAATTAAAAGAAAAGATTGGAATTAAACCAACAATTAAAGATTATGTACCAAATGAAGAAGACTTCTTAAATAGATTAGATGCAATGGTAGAACAAGCATTTGATGATCAATGTACAGGAGCAAATCCAAGATATCCATTGATGAGTGAAATTAAACAAATGTATTTGAATGCTTATTATGGAAAAAAATTTGTTGAAAAAGAAGTTCCTAATCAAATAAATGATAACTTAGAAGAAGATGGTGAAGATTTCAAACGAATCTATAAGAAAACAAAAAAAATTAAGTAGAGCGAGGAGAAATATATGAATTTAGAAAAAATAATTGCAATTAGAAATGCTAAAACTATATATAAAGATGGAGATAATTGCGTAAAAGTTTTTAATAACAATTACTTGAAATCAGATATTCTTAATGAAGCATTAAATCATGCGAGAGCTGAAGAATTACCTATCAATGTTCCTAAAATCAAAGAAATTGGGACAATTGAAGGAAAATGGGCGATAATATCTGAGTTTATTAAAGGTGATACATTAGCACAACTAATGGAAAAATATCCTGAAAAGAAAGATGAATATTTAAAGAGATTTGTAGAAATACAATTAGTTGTTCAAAATAATAAATCACCATTATTAACAAAATTAAAAGATAAAATGAATAGAAAAATTAATTTGGCTGATATCAATTCAACAACTAAATATGATTTACATACACGATTAGAGAGTATGCCAAATGGTAATTCTTTATGCCATGGTGACTTTAACCCTTCAAATGTCATCATATCTGAAAATGGCGAACCATATATAATTGACTGGTCTCATGCAACACAAGGTCATCCATGTGCTGATGCTGCAAGAACATATCTAGTGTTCTGGTTAGCAGGTGATATTGAAACAGCTGAAAAATATTTGGAATTATATTGTGAATTAAGCAATAAAAAGAAACGTGATGTTCAAAAATGGTTACCAATTGTAGCTGCATCACAATCAGTAAAAGGCAACGAAAAAGAAAGAGAGTTTCTTCTTTCTTGGGTTAACGTTGTCGATTACGAATAAAATGGTGAATGTATGTATAAATTAGTTGTATGTATTGGTAGTTCTTGCCACATAAAAGGATCAAGTAAAGTTGTTGAACAATTACAATATTTAATCTCTAAGTATAATTTAAACGATAAAGTTGAATTAAGTGGAACATTTTGTATGAAAAATTGTCAAAAAGGTGTATGTGTAAAATTAAACGATGAGATGTTTTCATTGACTCCAGAAACTGTAAATAGTTTTTTTGAAACACATATCTTAGAGAAATTAAATGGTAACAATTAAAATATGTATTGGAAGCTCCTGTTTTCTTAAAGGAGCTTCTAAGATTATAGAGTTTCTAAATAATAAAATTTCTGAAAATAATCTTTATGACAAAATAGAATTAAAAGGAAATTTATGTGCTGGTAATTGTAATCGTATAGGAGTTACAATTCATATTGACAATAAGGCCTTTATTGGTGTAAAATTAGAAGAAATGGAAGAGTTTTGGAATAAAAACATAGTTCCTATTCTTATGTAAGAGGTAAACAAAATGGCAAATTATTTAACTTTAAAGAAATCAAACTGTAAGAATTGTTATAAATGTATAAGACATTGTCCTGTGAAATCAATAAGGTTTTCCGCAAACCAAGCTCATATAGTTGAAAATGAATGTATTCTTTGTGGTCAGTGTTTTGTTGTGTGCCCTCAAGATGCTAAAGAAATAGTCAATGATATTGAAAAAGCTAAAGTTTTAATCCAATCAGATGATCCAGTATATGCAAGTATTGCTCCTTCATTTATTGCCAATTACAATGGAATTGGAATTGAAAGTTTAAAGAAGGCATTACTAAAACTAGGATTTTATGATGTTGAAGAAACAGCAATCGGAGCAACTTACGTAAAAAATGAATATGAGAAAATGGTTAAAGATGGTGAACATAATATTATCATATCATCTTGTTGTAACACAGTTAATTTGCTAATTCAAAAATATTTTCCTAGAGCTTTAAAATACTTAGCCAATGTTTTAAGTCCAATGCAAGCTCATTGCAGTGATATTAAAAAAAGAAATCCAAAAGCTAAAACAATTTTTATTGGACCTTGCTTATCAAAAAAGGAAGAAGCAGATCGTTATAAAGGTATTGTGGATTGTGTATTAACATTTGAAGAACTAACTAATTGGCTCAATGATGAAGGTATTGAACTTGAAAAAGTTGAGGAAAAAGTAATTGATCATAGCAAAACAAGACTTTTTCCAACAACTGGAGGAATACTAAAAACAATGAATTGTAGTGAAAGTGAATATAACTACTTAGCCGTTGATGGTGTTGAAAACTGTATAAATACATTAAAGGATATAGAATATGGAAATGTTTCTAAGTGCTTTATTGAGATGTCTGCATGTGTTGGTGGATGCATTGCTGGACCAATTATTGAGAAAAAACATTGTTCACATTTAAAAGATTACGTGTTAGTTAATAATTATGCTGGAAACAAAGATTTTGAAGTTACACAATTGGAAAGCAAATATTATATAAAGAATTTTGCTCCAATAGATTTACATAAGGATATACCTTCTGAATATGATATTGTGCAAATACTAAAACAAATGGGCAAAACAAAGAAATCAGATGAACTTAATTGTGGTTCATGTGGTTATAATACATGCCGTGAAAAGGCAATTGCAATTTATCAAGGTAAAGCTCAAATTTCTATGTGCTTACCATATTTAAAGGAAAAAGCCGAAAGCTTTTCTGATAGTATTGTAAGCAATACACCTAATGCGTTAATTGTCTTAAATGATAAATTTGAAGTACAACAAATAAATGCTGCTGCAAAAAAACTATTACATATTAAGAGTGATTCTGATGTATTAGGTGATCAAGTGGTTAGAATATTAGATCCAGTACCATTTATAAAAGTATTAGATACTAAGGTTAATTTAAGAAATAAAAAAGTTTATTTAGCAGAATATGAAAAATATGTTGAACAAACAATTATATATGATGAAAATTGTCATCTACTAATCTGTATAATGAGAGATGTAACTGAAATAACAAAGGAAAAGTCTAAAAAGGAAGAGATTTGTAAGCAAACAATTGAAATCGCTGATAAAGTTGTTGATAAACAAATGCGTATAGTTCAAGAAATAGCTTCTTTGCTAGGTGAAACAGCTGCCGAAACAAAAATTGCTTTAACAAAATTAAAGGAGTCTATTACAGATGAATAATTTATGTGCTGATATTGGATTTAAAAGCATAAATCACGAAGGTGAACAACTTTGTGGTGATCATATAGATATAATTGAAAACGAAGATGGTTCAACAATTATTGTTCTTGCTGATGGTTTGGGAAGCGGTGTTAAAGCAAGTATTCTATCAACACTTACTTCAAAAATTATCTCAACAATGATTTCTGAAGGATTATCATTAGAATCATGCGTAGATACGATTGCAAAAACCCTGCCTATTTGTTCAGTTAGAGGTGTAGCATATTCAACTTTTTCCATAATCTATATAAAGAAAAACGAAGAAGTTGAATTGATTCAATACGATAATCCACAAATTGTTTTCATACGTGATGGAGAAGTTTTTGATTATCCTAAAATAGAATTAGTTATTGATGGTAAGAAAATCTATAAAACACAAATTAGTATCCGTGAAGGTGATGTAATTACAGTAATGAGTGATGGATGTCCACATGCTGGCATTGGTAATTCATACAACTTTGGATGGGATATAAAAGATATAGCAGATTATATTAAAGTTGCTAATATTGGTGGCTATACTGCAAAAACAATATCAACAATGCTAATTGATGAATGCTATAAATTATATGGCGGTCAACCAGGAGATGATGCGACTGCTTGTGTTGTGAAAATTAGAAAACGCGAACCCGTTAACATACTATTTGGTCCTCCATCTGATAGAAATGATTGCAACCGAATGATGGCACTCTTCTTTGCTAAAGAAGGAAAACATATTGTTTGTGGAGGAACAACATCTTCTATAGCTGCTAATTATTTAGGTAAAGAGGTAATTACTAGTCTTGATTTTCTTGACCCTGAGATTCCTCCTATATCAGAAATAGAAGGAGTTGATTTAGTTACTGAAGGTGTTATCACAATAAATAGAGTTGTGAAATATGCTAAGGATTACGTTTCCGAAAATAAATATTATGATGATTGGTGTTTTAAAAGAGATGGTGCTGCTTTAATAAGTAGAATGTTATTTGAAGAAGCAACTGATATAAATTTTTTTGTTGGTAGAGCAATAAATCCAGCTCATCAAAATCCAGATTTACCAATTAATTTTAATATAAAAATGAATTTAGTAGAAGAACTAACAAAATATTTAAAACAAATGGGCAAAAGGATAAAAGTTAGTTATTTCTAAGAGGTGAAGTTGTATGAAAAAATTTGATACGAAAATTCAGTATTTAAAGTATAAAGCTCTAAAAGAAGTTGCTCGAGAGAGTTGGAAGGGAACGCTTCATGATAATCTATTAGACATTCCTAAAAGAATCATAACGGGAACTAAACCAACTATGCGTTGCTGTGTTTACAAAGAACGAGCAATTTTTGCTGAGAGAGTAAAAGCAGCTATGGGAAAAGGTGATAGCCCAAATGTCATCGAAGTAATAGATATAGCTTGTGATGAATGCCCAATTGGTGGTTATGAAGTAACTAACGCTTGTCGAGGATGTTTAGCCCATCGTTGTGCTGAAACTTGCAGAAAGGGAGCTATATATTTTGATGAAAACCATGTAGCTAAAATAGATAAAACGAAATGCGTAGAATGTGGCTTATGTTCAAAAGTATGTCCATATAATGCAATTCATAATTATAAAAGACCTTGTGAAATGGCGTGTAAAATTAAAGCTATTTCAATGGATGAAAATCATTGTGCAAAAATAAATGATGAAAAATGTATTTCTTGTGGTGCTTGTGTTTATCAATGCCCATTCGGTGCAATAACAGATAAATCATATATTTGTGATGTTATCGATATAATTAAAAACAGCAATGATAATCAAAATTATAAAGTATATGCCATAGTTGCTCCTTCAATTTCAAGTCAGTTTAGTTACGCTAAACTTGGGCAAGTTATTACAGGTCTTAAGAAATTAGGCTTTTATACGGTTGTGGAAGCAGCCCTAGGAGCAGATATGATAGCTTATAAAGAATCAAAAGAACTTGCTGAAAAAGGTTTTTTGATAAGCAGTTGTTGCCCATCATTTGTTAAATTTATAGAAAATGATTTTCCTAAACTATTAGATAAAGTGTCACATAATTTATCACCAATGGCAGAAATATCGAAGTATATAAAGGATAATGAACCAAATGCAAAAGTTATTTTCATAGGTCCATGTACTGCTAAGAAAATGGAGATAAAAAAAGAAAATGTTAAACCATATGTTGATTCTGTGTTAACTTTTGAAGAATTACTAGCACTTTTTGAAAGTAAAGAAATTGAAATAGAAACATTAGAAGAAGATGTTCTAGATAATGCCTCATATTACGGAAGAATATTTGCGAGAACTGGTGGTTTATCAGAAGCTGTAAAACAAGGTTTAATAGAAAATAATATTTCCGATTTTGAATTAAAAGCAGTGGCATGTGATGGCATTGAAGCGTGTAAACTTGCCTTACTTAAGAAAAATAAAAACCTTCTTGAAGGTAATTTTATCGAAGGAATGGCCTGTATAGGAGGATGTATTGGTGGTGCAGGTTGCTTAACACATGGTGAAAAAAATAAATCTGATGTTGATAAGTATGGTAGAGACGCATTTGAAAAAACAATTAAAGATGCTATTTCTGTATTGAAAGTTAATGACTAGAAGAGAATTTAATTAGAGGTGGTTCAAAATGGCAATTGAAATTAGAAAAGCTCAAAAGTCAGACATGAAAAAAATAATGATTCTGCTTAATGAAGTTTTAGAACTACATGCCAAAATAAGGCCTGATATATTTATTTCTGGTACTACAAAATATACTGAAGATGAATTACTTAATATAATTAGTAATGAAAATACACCAGTATTTGTGGCATGTGATGATAATAATTGTGTATTAGGATATGCTTTTTGCATAATGAAAAAGCAACCATTTAGTACTAATATGAGAGATTTTAAAACATTATTTATTGATGACTTGTGCGTTGATGAATCCTCTAGAGGCTTACATATAGGAACATTATTATATAAATATGTCTTAAATTATGCTAAAGAAAAAGGTTGCTATGATGTGACATTAAATGTATGGGAAGGTAATGATTCGGCTCGTGCATTTTATGAAAAAATGGGTATGAAAGTTAAAGAAACACAAATGGAAGTTATATTAGATAGTAAATATGATAAATGATAATTTTCTAGAAAATAGTGTATTTTAATTAGGTGTCGCTCTTGCCACACCTTTTAATTAACAAAAAATTTATGTTCTTTATTACGAAATATGATACATTATTATTGATTAATTATTATTTGGAAGAACTATATATGATTTTTTGTTCTTCAGTAACAGGTAATAGTTTATATAATGAAGGTAAATCTATTTGGTGGTAAAAATTGTACCCACTGCATGGCTTGTATCTGTTACTACCTAGTAGAAACTATTGAATATAAAAAAAGCAAGGGAAGTCTCGCTATTATTTTGAAAAATTATAAATAAAAAGCTCATAGAAAAAATTCCATGGGCATTTTTATATATGCTAATATGAAAATATTTTAACTTAGTTATTCTTTTTATCAAGTTTTTCCACGTGTGCTTTTATTGCATTAAATGTTTCTTCTGACAAGTCATGCTCTACTTTACAAGCATCATTTCGTGCAGTTTCTTCTTTAACTCCTAAAGCCATAAAATAATTTGTTAGAAGAACATGACGTTCATAGATTTTTTGAGCTATATTTAAGCCTTTTTCAGTTAAATTAATTTCTCCATTTTCTTCAAATGTTATATATTCATTTTCTCGTAAAATTTTCATTGCACGTGAAATGCTTGGTTTAGAATAATTCATAGAGTTAGCAATATCAATAGATATGACTTTGCCATTTTTCTTTTTTAAGACAAGTATTCTTTCTAAATAATCTTCTGCTGATTCGTGTATTTTCATATTTCACCTCAAGATGCATTTATTCTATCATACAATTTAATAAAAAGCAAATATTGAAAACATTTTCAAATGTATATAAAGGTTGTTTAGAAAATTAATGCTTGACTTTTCGCATAAAGTGGAATAAAATATATATATAGAGTTAGCGGTAGCTAACTATTATAAAACTATAAAAGTTAGCAAACGCTAACTAATATTTATGGATATAGGTTAGCATAGGCTAACTAGAAAGGAATAATTATGCCTCTATTTATTGCTCCAATTGATGTTGAATTGAAGGTTGCTAAAATCTTAGTTGATGAGAAAACAAAAAAACACTTATTGAATTTAGGCGTTAATGTTGGAAGTACAATTAAAGTTATATCAAATTCTCAAAGAGATGTTATTGTTAAAATATTAGAAACAACACTTGCATTAAATAAAGAAACAGCTATGAAAATTATTGTTGCTGCATAGAGAAAGGAAAAGATAAAAATGGAAAAATATTTAAACACATTTATTGTTGGTGAACAAGGAAAAGTAAAGAAAATTGAAGCTGAAGGAAAAATCAAAAGAAGATTATTTGATATGGGTGTAACACCAGGAACTGAAATTGTTTTAAAGAAATTAGCTCCTCTTGGAGATCCAATTGAAGTTACAATACGTGGATATGAATTAACATTAAGAAAAGATGAAGCTAATAAAGTTCTAATGGAGGTGAATAAATAATGAAATTCGCACTAGCAGGAAATCCTAACTGTGGAAAAACAACATTATTTAATGAATTAACTGGAGCTACTGCTCATGTAGGTAATTGGCCTGGTGTAACAGTAGATAAAAGAGAAGGTGTTTATAAAAAATTACCTGAAAAAGTAGACATTGTTGACTTACCTGGTATTTATTCTTTAAGTCCTTATACACCTGAAGAAGTAGTATCAAGAAACTTTATAATTGATGAAAATCCAGATTGTATTATAAATATCGTTGATGCAACAAACCTTGAAAGAAATTTATATTTAACAACTCAAATATTAGAAATAGATGTTCCAGTTATTGTTGCACTAAATATGATGGATTTAGTAAAACAAAGTGGAACACAAATTAAAGTAAAAGATTTAGAGAAAAAGCTTAATGTACCTGTTGTTGAAATAAGTGCTTTAAAAGGTCAAGGTACAGAAGAATTAATGAAAAAAGCTTATGAAGTTGCTAGAAAAAATAGTAACCGTAAAGGTGAAACATTTATCCAAAATAAAGAATTGCTTAATTTAATTGATACTGTGGAAGAAGGATTTTCTTCTAAAGTTAAAAGTCCTTTATTCCACGCAATTAAATTAATTGAAAACGATGAAATCGAAGTTGAAATGCATAAAGATATTCTTGAAGAAGTAAATGTCTTAAAATCAAAAGTTGATACAAAAGAATTTGATAGCGATTTTGAAGCTTTAGTAGCTGATGAAAGATATAAATTTATTTCTGAAAACTTCCAAAATTCAATTATTAAACCTAAAAATGTTGAAAAAGAAACTAAGTCAGATAAAATCGATAAAGTACTTACTCATAGAATTTGGAGTATACCTATTTTCTTAGTAATTATGTTTGTAGTATTCCACTTAGTCTTCTCTGAAGATTTACTATTCTTAAATAGTTTGTTTGGAGTAGAAATTACAAATGAAGGTTGGATTAACTTCTTTACAGGAATGGGATATGAAGGATTGCTTGAAGAAGCAGCCGAAGAAGCAAAAATAACTGTTGAAGAATTCTTAGCAAACGGAGGTAGCGTAGCAATATCTATTCCATCTCCAGGTGTCTTCCTTCAAAGTTGGATGGGATTTGTTACAGGATCAATTATTGATTTATTCAATAGTTTTATGCCTGAAGGTAAATGGTATACTGGCTTAGTAGTTGATGGTTTATTAACTGGTATTGATTCAATCTTTAGTTTTATACCTCAAGTATTGTTATTGTTCTTATTTATTTCCATTCTTGAAGATTCAGGATATATGGCTCGTGTTGCATTTATCATGGATAGAGCATTTAGAAAATTTGGTCTATCAGGAAAAGCATTTATTCCACTATTAATGGGATTTGGATGTAGCGTTCCTGCAATGATGGCAACTAAGACTCTAGAAGATCAACGTGAAAGAGATATGACAATTAGAATTACACCATTCTTTAGCTGTGGTGCAAAAGCTCCTATTTGGGCTTTACTTGCAACAGTTGTAGCTGGAAAATTCTTAGGTGATATTTTCGTATTCTCAATCTATTTATTAGGAATAGTAATTGCTGTAGTAAGTGCAATCTTTGTAAAATTATTTAGTAAGAATTATGAAGTTCCTCCATTCATTATGGAATTACCTGCATACCATCGTCCACAAGTTAAAAATCTTCTTGCTCACTTATGGGAAAAATTCAAACATTTCTTATACAAAGCATCAACAATCATTACTGCATCAATCATTTTGATTTGGTTCTTACAAAGCTTTAGTTGGGCATTCTGGAAAGGAATGGTTGACAGTATCGATGAAAGTATGTTAGCTGATTTAGGTAGAGTATTAAAAGTTATATTCTATCCTCTAGGATGGGCTATGGGAAGTGAAGGATGGAAATATTCTGTTGCTTCTATAACTGGTTTAATCGCTAAAGAAGATGTTGTTGCTACAATGGCTACTTTAGGATTAGAAGAAGGAACAATTGGTTTATCTAATGCTGCAATTTATTCATTTGCTGCATACAACTTATTTACTCTTCCATGTTTTGCAGCTGTTGCTACTGCTAAATCTGAAAGTAGTAAACGTGGATTCTTAATCACAATTGCATGGTGGTTAGGTGCATCATATGTCATTTCATTAGTAATTTACTGGTTAGGTGCTTTATGTGAAGCTTCATGGATTGCGGGATTACTTGTAATTTTAGCTTTAATTGCTGGTATCGTATTTGCTGGAATAACTGTAAGTAAAAGAATTAAAAATAAATCATTAGCAAAAAATAATTAGAAAAAGGAGATAGTTAATATGAAATGGTTTGAACCGATAATTGCTGTTGTCGCTGTTGGCCTAGTTTTCATGCCATTTATATTAAGATTTATAGGCAAAAAAAAGGGAGTAACAAAATGCAATTCGAGATGCTGTTGTTGCCCTCTTCGTGAAAAATGTTGTAAAATACCCACAAAAGACAACAAATAAAAAAGAAGAAGGCTTACGATAAAGATAAATTCGTAAGTCTTTTATTTTGGAAAGGAATTAAAATGGAAATCGTAAAATTTGAAAATGTAAGTAAAATATATGAAACAGGAGATCATGTTCTAAAGGCCCTTGATGAAGTTGATTTAACTTTAGAGAAGGGACAATTTATAGTAATTTTGGGACCTAGTGGTGCAGGGAAATCTACTTTATTAAATTTATTAGGTGGACTAGATGTTCCAACGAAAGGTAAGATTATTGTTGATGGTACAGATATTTCAAAGCTAAACAGTAATCAGCTTGCTGAATATAGAGCCATGAAAGTTGGATTTATTTTTCAATTCTATAATTTAATTCCAACATTAACAGTCTTAGAAAATGTATCATTAGTTAATGAAATATCAAAAGATTATTTAGATGCTAAAACAATGCTTAATGAAGTTGGTTTATTAGATCATATAAATAATTTCCCTTCTGAGTTATCAGGTGGAGAACAACAAAGAGTTTCAATTGCTAGAGCATTAGCTAAAAACCCACAAATAGTATTATGTGATGAACCAACTGGAGCACTAGATTCACAAACTGGGGTGATGGTATTGAGATTACTTAAATCTATGTGTGCAAATTACGGTAAAACAGTTGTTGTTGTAACACACAATCAAAATATTGCTAAAATTGCTGACACAATTATAAGAGTTAAAAATGGAAAAATAAAATCGTATGAAGCTAATAAAACACCTATGAGTGTTGAGGAAGTTGAGTGGTAATATGCTTTTCAAAAAATTGCTGAGAACACTGAAACAATATAAATCGCAATTCATTTCCATGGTAATAATGATTGCCATTGGAACAGGTATATTTATTGGTTTTAATATGGAATGGTATAGTATAAAAGTAAATACAGATACATTTTATGAAGAAACTAATTTTGCTGATTTTCGTATTATAAATGCCAAAGGATTTTCAAAAGATGACCTTGATAAAATTAAAGCTATAAGTGGAGTAGATAATGCTACAAGATATTTATCGGTTAACACATCAGTTGAAGGTAGTGATAAAATAATAGCTCTTACTGTTAGTGAAAATATGGAACTATCATCATTTATTTTATACAATGAAACTGGAGAATCTTTTGGTGAAGAATATAATACGGAGGAAGCTGAAGGTATTTGGCTTTCTGATAAGTATGCTCTAAAGAATAACCTTAAAGTAGGAGACGCCATAACACTTAAATATGAAATGTTTACATTTAAATTTAAAATTGTTGGTTTGATTAAATCAAGTGAATACTTAGTTTGTTTACCTGATGAAACGCAATTAATGCCCGATTATAATACACATGGTTATGGTTATATTACTCCAAAAGCATTAGATAAATGTATTGGAATGGAATATTATACACAAATAAATATAAAGTCAAATTTAAGCAAACAAGAACTATCAGATAAAATTGATAAAGCATTAGGCTCAACAACTATAATTTTATCAAAAGATGATGTTATATCTTATTCTGGACCTAGTGGAGAAATAGAAGAAGGAAAAACAATGTGCTCTGTTTTGCCTGTACTATTTCTTGCAATAGCTATACTAACAATGATAACTACTATGCATAGATTAGTAATTAATGAAAAAACACAAATAGGAATTTTAAAAGCATTAGGATTCAAAGACTATAAGGTTGTAATTCATTATACTTCCTTCTCAACATTCATTGGTATATTAGGCTCTATATTCGGTATAGGTATAGGATATTTTGTTGCTTATTATATTATGAACCCTAATGGAGCAATGGGAACATATATTGATATGCCAAATTGGCATTTATATATGCCATGGTTTGGTTGGTTATTGCTAGTTTTAATAAATGTTCTATTAACTTTTGTAGGTTATTTGTCAGTTAAAAATATGCTTAAAGGTAATACTGCAGATGCATTAAGAAGTTATACCCCAAAGAAAATGAAATCATTGTTACTTGAAAAAACAAAACTATGGTCTAAGTTTGGATTTGGCACAAGATGGAATCTCCGTGATATAATGAGACATAAAGCAAGAAGTTTTATGACTCTTATAGGAATTGTTGGCTGTACTATTTTAGTTATTGGTTCATTAGGTATGAAAGATACAATGAATGAATTTGTTGATAAGTTCTATGATGAAGCTATTAACTATGAAACAAGAATGTTCGTTTCTGAAAAAACTTCTAATGAAGATGCTATAGAGGAAGCAAAAAAATATAGTGGTGATTTTGCCTCAATTACTAATGTGAAAGTTAAAGACAAAACATATCCCTTAGAAATATATAACATTACTCATGATATGGTTAAATTTGTTGATCTTGATGGTAAAATAATAAAATTAGGAGAAAACGAAGTTTACATTAGCAAGAGATTAGCTGAAGAATATGATATTAAAGAAAATGATTATATTGAATTTTCTCCATATCAATCATCTACAGAGTACAAAGTCAAGGTTACAAAGATAATTAGAAGTTTGAGTGAATCAGTAATAATGTCAACAAAATATGCAGAAAGCATTAACTATGATTATAAAATTAATGTTATATATTCAAATCAAAAAGACATTGAAGCATCAAATATTATTACAAGTACACAAAGTAAATCAAGCATAATTAAATCATTTGATACATTTACTAATTTGCTTAATGTAATGGTATTATTATTAATGGTTGCTGCTCTTATTCTTGGAGCAATTGTTCTTTATAATTTAGGAATAATGAGTTATATGGAAAGATATCGTGAAATGGCAACACTAAAAGTAGTTGGATTTAAAGATAAAAAAATAGGTAATTTACTTATAAGTCAAAATCTTTGGATAGCTACAATAGGTGTATTACTTGGAATACCATTTGGAGTTATTACACTTAAGTATTTAGTTGAAAAATTAGCTAGCGAATATGAAATGAAAATAGTAGTAAATGCATTAACATACATTCTAACAATTATATTAACAGTTCTAATGTCGTTCGTAGTTAGTCTAATAACATTCAGGAAAAACAAAAAAATAAATATGGTCGAATCATTAAAAGGTATAGACTAAAAAGGAAGTCAAAAGCTTCCTTTTTATAATATTTGTATTGACTTAAAGCATGGGATAGTTTATAATTTAAGTTATATAATGGCTTTTAAGTCGGTAAGGAGATTGCATGGAGAAAAAAATAAGTGATGAACAAAAAATCTATGAATTATCTTTGATTTGGAGCGAAGCAAAATATAATTTTGCCTTTTGGGATTATCTGAAAGATACTGTGAATTGGGATGAAGAATATAGGAAAACTTTAAATAGAGTTCTAAATACTGATGACTTGTTTGAGTACTATCAAGAATTACAAAGATTTGTTAATTTGTTACGAGATGGACATACACAAGTAATGTTTCCCGATGAAATAATTTATAATGAGAGATATTGTTCATTTTTACCGATATGTACAGAATATATTGATGACGAAATAATAATAACTAATTGTTCTAAAAATGTTGCTGATAAAATAAAACTATTTAGCAAGGTTAATAGAATAAATGGAGAACCTACTATTGATTATATAAGAAAAAACATTTTCCCTTATTTGTGGCATGAAAAATTTGATAGTTGTTATAAGGATATTAACTTTTATCTAACAATGGGTCCAATAAACAGTGTCGTTAGTTTAGAACTTGAAGAAAGTGGCAAGAAATATATAGTTGACCTTAAACGAAAAAAGTTTAATCCCAATTGGGTATTTAAGCCTATAAATAAAGAAATGTTTAAATTAAAGAAACAATACATATTTGATGATTTTTATATTGAAATCACTGATGATGATATAGCTATTTTAACTGTAAAAACCTTTATGAATGATTTTATGATACTTGATATGTATAAACATATAAATTACTTAAAATCTGCTAAAGCATTTATTGTTGATGTTAGAGATAATGACGGAGGCTCATCATCTAATGCTGCTGCTGTAGCGTCAATGTTTATAGGTAGAGAGTTTCCATCGCATAACTGGTTAATGGCGGTTAATAAGTCAACGTACATGGCCTGGGCTGTAGAGAGAAAAGTTTGTGATTTTAATTATAGTGATTTAAAATATTATTTTGATAATGCCGAGTTTGCTGAAGGTTTATATAAAACTCGTAAACATACATATTTTGAAAAACAAGATTCTAAGTCGTACACTGGTGTTCCTGATGTATTACAAGGTCCTGTTGTGGTGATGCTAAATGAAAGAACTGCATCAGCTGCTGAGGATTTTCTAAATATGATGAGATTTAATACTAAAGCAGTATTTATTGGAAATAATAGTTATGGATCAACTGGTATACCACTTAGTTATAAATTAAAAAGTGGTGGATAAGTACGAATTTGTTCTCGCCATAGTTTATTGCTTAATAACGAAGAATTTACAAATAAAGGAATCGCTCCTGATATAATAGTTAAACCAACAATTGAGAGTATAAAAAGTGGCGAAGATTTGTGCCTTGAAAGAAGCTTAAAAGAGATAAGAAAAATGTTATCAAATAAATAATAGGAGGTAAACATGACTGAATTTAAAAATATACGTATTGTTGATAATTTTTATCAAACATCATCATTCTTTCCAATGCCACTATGTTTAGTGGGAACACTTGATGAAAAAGGTGATAAAACAAGTTTTGGTGCCTATTCTTTATGCTTTCCATACTATATAGCAGGAAAGAATTTCTATGCAATGATTTTAGAATGTCGAAACACATCTAATACGGCAAGAGGATTGCTTAGACATGGTAAGTGTACAATAAATTTCTTGAAATATTGTAAAAAAACTTTTAAAGAACACGTACGTTTAGGATTCCCAGGTGATACGCCTGAAGAAAAAATGAAAGATTTTAAGTTTAATTTAGAAAAAGGACAAATGGCAAAAGAAAATCCTCAAGAAACATATCCTCTCATAATAAGTGAAGCAGTACAAGTTTTTGAATGTTCTTGGGTTAAAGAATTAGAAAATTGCGAAAATGAAGAAGTAAAAGACGAATATCAAGGACCATATCATAATTTTAATGGAATAACATCAAAGTATGGAGCACATTTCATTTTAAAGATTGATCGTATATTACTAAAAGATAAATATTATGATGCACTTATAAATGGTGTGAATAAGCATAATTTCTGCCCTCTACCTACAAATTGGGGCTATCGTGACTCGACAAATTTCTGGTGCTCGAATTATAGAGTTCCCAGTCCAGAACCTATTCCTGAAAGAGAAGTTGATATAACGTCTGTAAGGTACGCAGCAAATAGAGCTGATGATGTTGTTAAATTTAGTGATGATGCTTTACAAATGCTTGTCAAAGTTCCAAGACCTTTCTTAAAACTTGTTTTAAAGGGATGTGTTTCGTGGGCAAAGGAAAATAACTGTACATTAATCACAGCAAAAGAAATGAAAATAATTAATGATAAAAGATCTAAAGAAAAGCAGAAAAAATAAAAAGCAAATTATACAATTGAATTTATTTGATTGTATAATTTTTTATAAAACTTGCTTTAAAACTATTATCTAAAATAAAAATAACAAGGAGGTTTATATGTGTCGTACAATACAAATAACAGGTAAAGGAATGCTTAAAATTAAACCTGACCAAATTCTTTTTAAACTTTCTCTAAGTAAAACCTTAGAAAGTTATGAAGAAGCAATAAAAAAATCTGTTGAAGAGGTAAATGAAGTTAAACAAATTCTTGAAGAAGCTGGTTTAGATAAAAAAGAACTAAAAACAACATACTATTCTATTAAACCAGATTATGAATCAGTAAGAGACAATAAAGGAAATTATGTAACTCAATTAAAAGGATATAAATATAATCAAGATTTAAATTATAAATTTGATATTGATAATAAGATTTTAGGAAAAGTTTTATATAGTTTATCAAAGAGTACAGAAAATGTTCAAATTGATCTTGAATATACTATAAAAAATCCTGAAGAAGCTAAGAATGAACTTTTAAAATTGGCAGTCGAAGATGCATATGCAAAAGCAAAAATATTATCAGAAAGTGCTCAAGTGCGTTTAGGTAAAATACTAAAAATTGACTTTAGTTCTAAACAATTTGATTTTAGCTCAAAACCATTTGAAAGAGGAATGATGTTATCAAGTAAAATGTGTGCAATTGATAGTATCGATATAGAACCAGAAGATATAACAAAAAACGAAGACGTAACAATTATATGGGAGATAGAATAATATGGATATAGAATTATTAACTAAGGAAAAAATTGAAGAAAATTCTTACATGATTTGGTATGAAAGTACACAAAATAGCGGACCTTGTTTTATGTGTTATGGACAATGGTATTGGTCAAAAGACTTTGAAATGATAAAAAAATTTATCAAAGAGTTTTGTATTCCTTCATCTGTTGAAACTTGTATAGATTTTGATGGAGATAACATTTTTGATTTAAGTTTAATACTTAACGAATATAAAGATGAACTTGAAGAAATCGATAAGGATGCATATAAAAGCTTAATTGAATTAACAGAATATGATCCCAAAGATTTAAAAGAATTGAACAAATATTTATATAAATTAATGCTCACTTTTACTAAATTAGGGATAGATGCTAAAATCTATGCGTTTGATTCACCTTTCTCTGGAAGAGCCTTGTTAGAAACTCACTTAGAAGAAGATTTAGATGAAGATTTTGAAAGTAATTTTAATAAATATTTTGATGCTGATATACTTGAATAAAAAACACGCCGAACGCGTGTTTTATAAATTTTTTATGTACTTTTCAAGAAATGCAATAACTTTTTCCTTTTTTGAGTGAGTTGCAAAAGTGTATGTCAAATATTCCCAAAAAGAAGAAGTCATATTTTTCTCAGTAATAACAAAAGCTATAGGAGAAGGGTAATTTCTAGCTATAATTGTTCCATAGTTTTCTAAAGAATATATGTGAATATTATTCATTTTCCTAGTTGTTATAACTATATTATAGTTTTTATATTGTTTAAGCAATCTAATTATATTTTCTAAATGTAATTTAAGATCATCTTTAGTATAGGTAATTACAATAGGATCAGATGTATATCCAATTGTCATTTTAAATTCATTGGCTTCAAGCTCATTTATTTTAGGTAAACTAATAATTTCTAATGTCGTATATCCCTTCTGCATATGTTCTTTAAATGATGATATTGATTGATTATAAAGGTTAAATAGGATTTTATTATTAGTCTTCTTAAAGTTGTTATCAATTATTTCTATTGGCATACTATATATGCTAAGGTTATTATCTAGGATTATCCTGTTACTATTATAAGTCCTAAATTTTTGAAGAACTTCCCAAAACTGATTTATCTTTGTTGGGCTATAAACATTAAAAATTGGTTTGCATAGTTGATAATAATCATAAAATTCCTCTTCAAATGCCTTAATTGCATCTTTATCATCAGTAAGTGTTGTAAGTGAATTATTAGTATTATTACATATTGAAATTGATGAAAGAGCACAAGTTTTTTCAGAAACAAGTAAAGTACGCTGATAGATTCCATCTTTTGATTTTGGATAATAATAGGGCTCCATTGAACCGGTCATATATAGTGGAAGCCACTTTTCGACGCTTCCAATCATTTTCTTAAAGTCCTTTGTTAGAGGATGTATCATTATGACAGATCCACCTTTTCCAATGAATTCAAAGAGTAATTCGTTAAGATTCTTTAAGTAATCAGGATCACTTCCAAGATATTTTATGTTGTCACTAAAGTTAATTAGAAGAGTATGACAGTTATTTGCAAGACAGGCACTTCTTATTAAATTTAAAATTGCAGTTCTTAAACCATCGTTTCCGTAGAAATAACCATTTTTAGAAATTGTCTTTTCTGAATCAAAGCTAGAAGTTTTTATTGAATCTGTAGGTTTATTAGTACTAAATTTAATCAAGATATTTCTAATGGCTTCATGATCAAAATCGTCATCGTCAGATAGCCATTTATAAATATATTTTTCGGCTTCACTTGCATCACTTGGCCATTCAATATCCATGTTAATGGCGTTTGCTATAGCTGTTTTTTGATAAGGTTCCTTTATTACTTGAGCAAAATATAAAGAAATGTTAGTTATTATTGATTTATTTTTGTGCATTTTTCTGCTGCCGTTTCGTATACGGCTTATATAAGAAGGGTCAAATGATAATACTCGTCCAAGAGTACTATTTTTAGTGTTTGTTATTGTCATTAAAAAGTCTAATTTTTTGCCAAACATAAATTACCTCCTTTATATAAAAATTATATCATTTGAAATTATTTATGTCAACTTTTTTGTCATTATATGTGACAAATATCTACAAAATAAATATTGTAAAAAAAGGTAAAAATAGTGTATAATATCTATACGTATGTAGAAAGGATAGTTATGATAAAAATAAATAAAATATTAAATGAAAATGCTTCTCCCTATGAAAAAGCACTTAAACTATTTAAAATAGCATTACAAAGTCAAGATAAATTCGAAAAAACGAGAATATTAAACATAGCTCATGATTTGGATCCAGATTCTTTGTCAATCTCTTTAGAATTGATGAAGGCACGTGGAGCGGGTATTGATGACCTAAAAGATATGCTTAAAAATAGTTTTGAAAATGTTGATTATAACAATACGCTAGAGTATGAAAAATATATTGAATCCTTATATAGCCTTTTTTCACTTTGTATAAGAGAAGGAAAATACGAAGAAGCCAAAGAATGGGCTATTAAACTACTAAATTCAAATAATATGTTTGAAGTTGATATTTTATTGCCGGCAATGGCTATTTTTTATCGAACAAAAGATTATGAAATGTTAGATAAATATTTTAGTGAATGTGAAAACAAAAACAATTTGAGCTCATTGTTATCACAAATGCTCTATTATATGGCAAATAAAAATGATGCGAAGTGTAAGAAAACACTAATAGAAATTAGTAAAAAGAATCCATATGTTATCTGCTTTATTGCAAATGTTGGAAATGCATATGAAATAATTGATAATATTGATGAACCAGTCACAGAGCTTGATAAATTTAAAAATGCTTTTCTTTGTACAAACCAATTCTTATCTGCATTTACAGATGCTAGTGAAGTGGCTTATGTCAATAAATTGATTGCTAATGAAGAAATATTACATAGAATATTTAATTTGACAGAAACGGAAATAGCAGTTATGTTTACATTTCTTGAAACAGAAAATGAAAATATATGTGATGTAATTAATGAATCATTTAATCTAAATTATAAAAAAGAAGACATCAAAAGAATAACAGATAAACTTATAAAAAAACATTATTTAATGGAAAAAAATGAAAAGTTATACCCTACAGAACTTGTAGAAATACTTGTAAGTATTTTAGATGAAAATTAAAGGAAAATAATTATGTTAGGTGCAATTATAGGCGACGTTATTGGGTCAATTTATGAATTGAATAATTGTCGAAACAAAGAATTTAATTTATACGATGATAGATGTTTTTTTACAGATGACACTGTTCTAACGATTGCTTGTGCTGATATTTTAGTTAAAGGAAAAGTTTTTGAAAGTGATTTAATAATTAAAACTTTAAAAGACTATGTACTAAAGTATCCTAATAGATTGTATGGTCATAGATTTTTAAAGTGGGTTATGTCTGATAAAAACGAACCTTCTGATAGTTTTGGTAATGGGGCTGTAATGAGAATAAGTCCTGTAGGTTTTATGGCAAAAACAGCTGAAGAAGTAAAGTTATACTCTAGAAATATAACTAAGGTAAGCCACAATACCAACCAAGCAATAATAGCAAGTGAAGTTGTTTCAATGTGTATATTTTATGCAAAAGAAGGTAGAACAAAAAAATATATAAGTGATTATGTTTCAAAATATTATGATATAAATTATAATTATGATGATTTGGTGAAAGTAAATACATTTGATTCTTCGTGTGAAAAAACAGTTCCCCTAGCAATCTATTGTTTTTTGATTTCAAAAGATTTTGAAGACTGCCTAAGAACTACGGTATCAATCGGAGGAGATACGGATACGCTTTGTGCTGTAAGTTGTGCTATAGCGGAAAGTTATTATAAGGTAATACCAGAAAAGTTGAAAGATTTTGTTATAAATAAATTACCAAAAGATTTCCTTTCGATTTTAAAAATAATGTATGAAAATAAAGGGTAAAAAATGGAAAAGATATTAGATGAATTATTTCAAGAATTAATAAAAAAAACTAATGATGGTGATGACATCGACGAAGTTTTAGATAAACTATTAGATATAAATCCTTATATTTATTGCTATTTTACAAATTGTGGTGATATAAAAGCAATTGATATAAATGAGAATGAGGCACTTTATGCAAAATATTTAGTTAATAAATATAGCAAGATGATTGTAAAAATAGATAGAGTTTTTGAAAGTTTTGAAAGAATAAGAGCTTTTGAAAAATTATTTGTTTTAAATTCTTTAGAATATAAAATTCTATTTTATCTGGCTTTTAAAAATGAGAAATGTTTACTCAAGTGTGTTTATGATAAATTTACTGATAGATTTGAAACTGATGAAATTGCAAAGTCTATAGATAACTTACAAAAGAAGAAATATTTAGTTTTTGAAAATGACTATGTTTATGTTACAAAAATGTTTGACTGTTTGTTAAGAGTAGCTGATGAAACTGATTAATTATAGGAAAATATTTCTTAGTAATGTGTTAAAAAAATAATTTATTTAGTCGAACTATGAGACATTAATTATGTATGTAAATATATCTTTACTCGATAAAAGGGGAATTATATCTAATAAATGTTCTGAAATGAAAAAAATGCTGTTAAATATTGTCTAAAATTGCTTTAGATAATTTGATTATATAAATAAACACTGTTTTTCAAAATTGATATGAGCCTTAATTTGGGGCTCATTTTCATATTTGGTTATAAATATTAAAAAATGCAAAAGTATTTAAAAAACTATAGTTTAAAACGTTTACATTTTAAAAACCTTTGACATTTACATAATGATAATATATAATAATATCAATATAAGTAAATGCGCTGAGCAGAAAAGAGTAACTATTTGATTTGTCTGTAGAGAGTTATCGGTTGGTGCAAGATAATGACGAAAAATTGTGAAAATCATTCTGTTAGTAGTCGTCTGAAAGTAATAACGATTAAGATGGACCGTTTAGCAAACGTTATAGTGCTGGAATGTGTTTGCATTTTCAAAAAGTGGTACGATATTTACACTCTCGTCTTTTTGATAGAGAGTGTTTTTTATATCTTTCTAACTCAGGCAACTTATAAATTCTAATTATAAAAGGAGAACTATATGAAAAAATTATTATGTCTTATTGTAATGTTAGCGTGTGCGTTTGTCTTTTTGGGTTGTACTCAAAATGAGTCTGATGCGATTACATTTGGAATTTTAGGTCCATTTAGTGGGAACTTGTCTGTGTATGGAACTTCAGTTCGAGAAGGGGCAATGCTTGCAATTGATGACTTAAATGCAAATGGTGGAATCTTAGGAAAACAAGTTAAATCTTTATCAGAAGATGATGAAGGTGATCCTAAAAAAGTACTATCTGCTTATAATAAATTAATAGATAATATTGATTTCTTAATTGGTGAAGTTACGAGTGGTAATTCAGAACTTATTGCTACACAAGTAAATAAGGATAAGGTTCCAGCTATCACACCAAGTGCAACAGCTGATAGTGTTACTAAAAATAGAGAATATATGTTTAGAGCATGTTTCTTAGATCCTACTCAAGGAGAAACAATGGCTGACTTTACAAATGATACATTAAAAGTCAAAAAAGTTGCAATAGTATATGATTTATCTGATGATTATTCTAAAGGTGTTGCTTCAGCATATGAAGAAAAAGCTAAAACTTTAGGACTAGAAATAGTTCTAAATGACGGTGGTTTAAGAGCAAAAGATAACGATCAAAGAAATGCTTTAATTGCAAAAATAAAAGGAAGCAATGCAGAGGCAGTCTTTGCACCAATATATTATGAAGATGCAGCTCTTCTAGCAAAAGGTTTACGCCAAGAAGGTTATACAGCTCCATTATTAGGTGCTGATGGATATGATGGTATTTTAAGACAACTTTCTGGTACTGGTGATTATACTCCAGCAAATAATGTCTTCTTTTCTAATCATTATTGTGCTTCAGATGAAAATATCAAAGAATTTAGTAAAAAATATAATGAAAAATATGGAAAACAACCTACATCTTTTGCAGCTTTAGCATATGATGCAGTTATGATGGCAGCAAAAGCAATGGAAAATGCTAAATCAACTGATAAAGCATTAGTAAAAGATGCTTTACAAAAACTAGAATATAAAGGTGGATTAACTGGTGATATCAAGTTTAATGAACAAGGTGATCCAATTAAAACAATATGTATTTGTGAATATAAAGATGGCGAAATGGTATTAAAACAAAGATATGTAAAATAAGGATTTAATATATGAATGAAATTATTAATCAAATAATATTAGGAATAGAGTCAGGTAGTATCTATGCACTAATAGCTTTAGGATATACAATGGTATACGGCATTATCCGATTAATTAACTTTGCTCATGGTGATTTTATCATGGTGGCTTGTTATATGATTTATACATTCTTTTTCTTATCGAAAATGGATCTTGTTCTTGCCATAGTTTTATCAATGCTAATTACTGTATTATTAGGTATCCTTACTGAAAGAATAGCTTATAGACCACTAAGAAAAAAGAAATCTCCAAGTATAACTTCACTAATAACAGCAATTGCCGTAAGCTTACTTTTAGAAAATTCTTTTCAAGGAATATATGGTGGCGATAGCAAAATGTTAAGTGATTTAATAGAAAAGAAAGTTTACCATATCGGAGAAATTTCTTTTGATAATATATCTATTATAATAATTGTTGTTACAATAATCACAATGGTTAGTTTAAATGTATTTATTAAGAAAACCAAATCAGGAAAAGCTATGCGAGCTGTAAGCGAAAATCCTGATGCAGCTAAACTAATGGGAATAAATATTGATAAGACAATTGTGTTAACTTTTGTTATTGGTACATTTCTTGCAAGTATTGCTTCAGTTATGTATGTAGCTAAGTATTCAAACATAGAACCATTCTTAGGTTCTAATCTTGGCTTATATGCATTCATTGCTGCAGTAGTTGGTGGTATTGGCAGCATTCCCGGAGCATGTGTGGGTGGATTTATTATTGGCTTAGTAAAAATATTACCTAATATTATTGGTATAAATTCAGCATTTTCGGAAATATTCTTATTTGGAATTTTGATTATAATTTTACTATTTAAACCGGCAGGATTATTTGGTAAAAATGTTAGAGAGAAGGTGTGATTATGGATAAAAATATTAATTCAATGGTTCCACTTTTCCCTCGAAGGAAATCTTACTTAACTAATTTGATAAGCGCAATTGTCCTAATTGTGTTAGTTTACATAACATTATGTAGTAGTAATGCTAATAAATTATATATTAATTTAATAGGCATAAGTTTTAGACAAATGAAAGGTTTAATGTTCGTAATCTTATATACAATAATTATGGCTGTGTCGTTAAATCTTTCTACAGGTTGTCTTGGTGAATTAGTACTATGTCAAGCAGGTTTTATGGCCATTGGTGCCTACGCAGGTTCTATCTTTTTAATAAAGGTAGATGCTGGAAATGCTTCTAGTGCAATGCAAAATGTTTATACTGTATGCGCACTTGCAATTGGATTTGTTGCTTCGGGTATAGGAGGAATTCTTGTTGGAATACCTGCTTTGCGATTAAGAGGTGATTATCTTGCTATTATCACCTTAGGATTTGGGCAAATTATTGTGAAAGCAATAGAACTATTTAAATTTACTGGTGGAGCATCAGGTTTATCAAAAATACCAATCAATGATAATTTAATATTATATTTGCTTATAACAATGTTAGTTGTTTTTGTTCTCTTTACATTTATGAGATCAAAGTATGGAAGAAGTATTCTCGCAATAAGAGAGGATGCAATTGCTGCTGAGAGTTCAGGTATAAATGTTACAAAAGTTAAAATTATTACTTTAGCATTTTCAGCTGCACTAGCTGGTGTTGCTGGTGTCTTATTAGCTCAATTAAATGGAAGAATAGATCCAAAAAGTTTCGATTTTAATCAATCAATTAACTATTTAGTAATAGTTGTATTAGGTGGTTTAGGATCATTTACAGGTTCAATTATCTCTGCAATTGTTTTAACATTACTTCCAGAATCATTAAGATTTTTGAGTGATTATCGTTTAATTATTTATTCTATAATTCTAATAATTATAATGCTTCGTAAACCAGGAGGTTTGTTAGGTCGTTATGAGTTTTCAATGACAAGATTTATTAAATTATTACCTCAGAGAATAAAGAGTTTTCCAAAGAATTTTGTGAAAGCCATAAAAAATATACCTACAGGAATAAAAAAACTTTATAAAAATTTATGTGCTAATGTAGGTAATATAATTAAAAAAATTAAGAAATTATTTACAGGAGGATACTAATATGGCAGATAAAGTAATATTGGAAGCAAGTAATATTAGTATAATGTTTGGTGGCTTAAAAGCAGTTAATAATTTCAATATAAAAATAAAAGAAAATGAATTAGTTGGATTAATTGGTCCTAATGGAGCAGGAAAAACGACAATATTTAATATTCTAACAGGTGTTTATAAACCAACAACTGGTAAAGTGTTTCTTGATGGAAATGATATAACAAATTTACCTTCTTATAAAAGAGTAGAAAAAGGAATTACAAGAACCTTCCAGAATATAAGATTATTCAAGAAAATGTCAGTTCTTGATAATGTAAAGACTGCAGCAAGCAGAGATCTACGTTACAATGTTTTTGATAGCATTTTTAGAACAAAAAGGTTTTGGAATTCTGAAAAAGCTGTTGATGAGAAAGTAGAACAAATACTTGAAATTCTAGGACTTAAAGAATATTCTGAAGAATTAGCAAATAATCTTCCATATGGTATGCAAAGAAAACTTGAAATAGCCAGAGCCTTAGCAACAAATCCGAAAATTATTCTTCTTGATGAACCAGCTGCTGGTATGAATCCAATAGAAACAGAAGAATTAATGAATACGATAAGTCTTGTGAGAAAAAAGTTCAACGTTACAATATTATTGATTGAGCATGATATGAAACTTGTTATGGGTATTTGTGAATGGATTACGGTTTTATCTTTTGGTGAAGTAATTGCAACAGGAACACCTGAGGAAATTAAAAATAATCCAGAAGTAATTAGTGCTTATTTAGGAGAGTAAATATGCTTAGTGTAAGAAATTTAAAAGTAACATATAATGGCAATATAAAAGCTATAAAAGGCATAGATTTAGATGTGAAAAAGGGTGAAATTGTGGTTTTAATTGGAGCCAATGGTGCCGGAAAAACTACTTTACTTAGGGCTCTTACTGGTTTAGTAAAATCCGATAATGATTCACAAGCAATTTTAGATTTATCAGATTTACAAGATAAACGTACGTTAAACAGATTTGCTGGAATAAAAATGACAGACTTATTATTAGCAACATATGGTACAAGTGAAAAAGCTTTTGAGAAACTAAAAAGTGATGAAGATATAACCTTAGAATTATACAAAAAACCTAATTTCTTTCAAAAAAGAAAAATCAATCTTCTAAAATATAACTATAAAAAATATGTAAAAGCAGATATCCTAAAGGTTCCTACATACGAAGGAATAATGTATGGTGTAAGTCATGTACCTGAGGGAAGACAAATATTTTCAGGACTAACAGTTCAGGAAAATCTGGAAATGGGTGCATTTCGTAGACATAATAATCAAAAAATAAAACATGATTTAGAAGATATATATGAAGTTTTTCCAAGACTTAAAGAAAGAAGCAAACAAAAAGCAGGAACTTTATCAGGTGGTGAGCAACAAATGCTTGCTATAGCAAGAGCAATGATGAGTAAGCCTAAAATTTTGTTACTTGATGAGCCATCAATGGGATTATCACCTATTTATGTTCAAGAAGTATTTCAAATAATCAAGAAACTTAATGAAAAAGGAACAACAATTCTACTTGTAGAACAAAATGCTAAGGCAGCCCTAGCAATTGCTGATAGAGCATATGTCCTAGAAACAGGTCTAGTTGTTATGGAAGGAACTGGAAAAGAATTATTAGAAAACGAAAGTGTTAAGAAAGCCTATTTAGGTATGTAAATACGAACATCCACCTTTTGGTGGATGTTTTAAATAAAAGCAACTTTATGTTGCGTTACTTTTATACTATAATGGTATATAATAATTGTGTAAAATAAAAGTTGGAGGACTATTATGATAAATTTGAAAAAAGTCGGTAATAAAATACAAAAGTACCGAAAAGAAAAAAATATGTCTCAAGATGAATTGGCAGAGACATTATTTGTTACAAGACAAGCTGTTTCAAAATGGGAAAATGGAATATCTGCTCCAACAATAGATTCATTATTAGAACTATGCAAGTTATTTCAAACAAATTTTGAAGATATTTTATGTTTAGATGATGAAGATAAATAAATCATTGGTAATTATTAAATAACAGGAGGTATAAAATGAAACTAAATAAAGTAATTATAAATGGGAAAGTTTATTATGAAGAAGTAAAAGAAAATGAAGAAAAAAGTGATATTGTTATTGAAAATGATGAAGAAGTAGTTAAAGATAATGATATAGAAGAAAAAAAGAAACCTAATACATTCACATTTTCATTTGGTGATGAAGACGATGAAGATGACGAAGACGATGAAGAAGACGATGAAGATGAAGAAGACGATGATGAAGATGATGAAGACGATGATGACGATGACGAAGACGATGATGAATTAATATTCAAAAATATATTTAAAGCAAAAGGAAATAGTAAAAAATCAATTAATTTAGTAGCTATGATGCCATTTTTGGATGATGAGGAAATAGATAAAATAACTGATGATATTATTTCAGGTAAAATAGATATTAGTAACATTAATATCACAAGCATTGCTCCATTTTTAGGAAAAGATAATTGCTCTAAACTAATGTTATATTTACTAGAAAGTGGAAACGCGAATGCAATTAATATAACAAGTATGTCACCTTTTGTTTCTCGAGACACCTTGGCTAAAATTGTTACAAAGTATATAAATGATGATTTCAAGGATGCAAAAATTAATGTTACATCTTTAGCACCATTTTTAAAAACAAAGTTTATCGATAAGTTATTTTTATGGTCAATTGAATCAGAAACAGAAAAAGTAAATACCACATCATTAATACCATTTGTATCTGGAAAATGTCTTAGTGAACTTGTAGAAGGATACATAAGTGGTAAATATACAAATGTAGATATTGATAATATATATCCTTTTTTATCGAAAAAAGATATAAAGACATTATTTAGTTATATAATAAGTAAAAAGAGTGCTAATTAAAAAAAGAATTATAAAAATAAGTACAGCTATTTAATAAATAACTGTATTTTTTTTGAAATTAAATGATAATAGACACAAAATATATTTTTTGTTTGTCAATAGATTAAAAAAATGATATAATTATTATGTGATTGATATAAATCTATATAGGAGGCGTAAAATGAAAAAATTATTAATGCTAATGTTTGTTTTTCTTTTTTCAATTTCTTTTATTAGTTGTAAAGAAAAAAATAAAGAAAAAGAAGAATTAAACATAACAAAAACAAGTTACATTCTTGAGGAGGGACAAGAAGAAGTTATTTCTTATGAAGTAAAGAATCTTCTTAGTGATACTGTTGTAATGATGAAGTCATTAAACGAAGAAGTATGTAAAGTAGAAAATGGTAAAATTTATGCATTAAAGGAAGGAACTACTAAAATAGAGGTATATTTATCTTCACAAGAAGAAAAGATTTACTTAGAAGTTAAAGTTAATGCAAAGAAGACTGAACCTAAAGAAGAATTATTAGTCGAAGTTTTAGAGTATACAATAGAAGTAAACGAAGAATGTGAAATTAAATATCAAACTAATAATTTAAAGGAAGGAACAACAGTTATTATCGAATCTAATGATTTAGAAGTTGTTTCAGTTAATGGCTCAATAGTTAAGGGCTTAAAAAGTGGTAATGTTACTTTAAAAGTATATTTATCTACAAATACAGAACAGTTTTATTCAATTAATGTAAAGGTAAATGAGCCACCAAAACCTCAAATATCGATTAAGAATATTGAAACTACTATTCCTTTGTTTGGAAAATTAACAATTAAAGTTGATATTGATAATTCTGATATTACAGAATATGTTATTACTTCTAGTGATGAAGAAGTTATAAGTATTAAAAACAATGAATTAGAAGGTTTAAAATGTGGGAAATCAACTATTAGAGTTACATTAAAAGATAATGAAGAAATATATGATGAAATTGAATTTGAAGTTATTCTTGATCCTATGCTAATATTTGAATCATTAAAAATTGATGAAGTTTTAGTTCAAAATGTTGTAACTCATGGTGAAAATCCAAAAGAAAGAAATCAATTGGTTTTAGGAAGTGTATTAAGATATTCATTTAGAAATCCTAAGATGATTGAAGAAATTGTTCCAATAACAGAAAATAAGTTTAATGGGAAAACAGCTACTCCAGAAATGCTTGTTGAAGCGGAAAAAATGAAACTAGTTCGTTCAGGAATTAAACATGATGCTCTAAATTACATAGTATACCACGACACTGGAAACATCAACCCAGGTGCTGATGCTAAAAATCATGCAGATTATATGGTCTCAAATTGGAACAAAGAATCGCGTGCTCGTTCTTGGCATTATACAGTAGATGAGAATGTTATTTATCATCATATTCCTAATGATGAGGTAACATGGCAAGGTGATTCATATGATGCTTATGCTAGATCAATAGGTGTTGAAACTTGTGTAAATTATGGTGCTGATTTATATAAAGTATGGCAAAATGCTGGTAAACTAATGGCAAGTTTAATTATTGAAAATGGGTTATCTTTATCATCTGTAAAACAACACTATGATATGAGTGGTAAGAATTGTCCTCAAACATTGAGAACAAATAATTTATATTCTTATGCTGTTTCTTTAATTTCAGGTGAATTACTAGTACAATCACTACTTAAAGATTATAAATTATCTTTCAAATCTTTAACACCTGAATATCTTGATGATACAGGAAAAGTATTTAAACAACCACTTGAAAGAACAATATTAGCTTATGAAATAACTATTGAAGGAAAAGATTATAAGGAATCAAAAGTATTTACTTCAGAAATTGCTGGTAGTAATACAAATACACCTTTACCAAATGATGAAGGAAAAATCATGGTAGCTAGAAACTTTGATGAAGAAGTAGCTAAACTAAGCATTAATCCTACTAAAAATGACGAAGAAGTAATAGAAAATTTAATTAGTCAATATGATTCATTTGATAGTGATACACAAAGATTAATTGGTTCGATAGATTACTTACGAAAAATAGAAGAAAACTTATTTAAACTTTATGACATTAATACTTCAATTCTTATCAACGAAGTATTTATGCTAAATGATTTAGAAAATCCTAGTTCTTACCGTTTCATTGAATTGTACAATACAACTAGTAATAGTATTGATTTAAAAGGTTATAAAGTTGCAATTAAATTAGATAAATTATACGAGTTTGAAATATTTGAAGGAACTATTCCAGCAAAAGGATATTTCCTAATTGGATTAGGTGATTTGATTAAAGATTATAGTTCAAAAGACATTTTTGATTGTGTATTACCTGATTGTGTGTTTGATTTATTAATTACTGATGAAGAAGTTAAAAAAGGATTTAGTATAAGTATTTTATCAAGTGATGACAAAGTTATTGATAAATTAGGCGTATATGAGAACTCTACTGATTTTGAAGAAAAACAATTTTTAGATCTTTTAGAAGGAATGAGTATTTCTCGTAAATATTTACTAGATACTAATAATAATTATCGCGATTTCAAAGTGACTAAACAAACTCCTACTAATTCAAAAAATGAAACAAATAGTGGTACAACACAAGTTACTATAAATCAAATAAAAGCATTTAAACTTGATTATGAACTTCTTAAGTTTAATATTGAAGTAACAGGAGTTAACAAAGGTGCTATAGAAGCAGTACTAGAGAATTACGAAAATCAAAGTGCTGAAATAAAGAAATATTTAACTTTAGAAAATGTTGCTAAGAGATTAAAAATAGATATTATAGCTATTGATAATCCTGATATAAAAGTGTTATATGATTTAATGGATAAAATTCCTGCTAAAATAGTTAATGATTACAAATTACCAGAAATGGAAGGATTGTCATTCGAATATTCAGAGGGTGAAGATTCATCTTATTATGATTTGAAAACTGGCAAATTATTAAAGGTTAGTTATGATGTGAAATATGTGACAATTGTTGCTACATATAATGAAACAAAGATGAGTTTTACAATAAACTTTGGTTTAGCAGAAGAAGGTGACAAATTAATATTCAACACTGGAGCAAAAGCGCCAAGTGCTGGAAAAACATCTGATGGATTTGGAACATATGCTGATCAAGATAGTGCTGTAGGCTTTGGTGGTGTTGCCATTAGAATAAGTGGAAAAATCTTCTTTATTGGCAAAAACTGTTTAATTAATTTATCAACTCCTGAATCTGGATCTACACTTTCACGAAAAGAATTACGTCCTTTAGGTGGTATTGATTTTATTAATAATGTGGGTATTGTTAATGGAAAAGCAAAAGAATATGCTGGTACAGGAGCATTATATTATAATAGCACAAATGAAGTATTAAAGTTTGACCTAAGTGATACGTATGGAAGAAATAATAGTGGTGCATATGGATATTTCAAAGTAATATTTGGAAAAGATATTAGTGGTTCTTATTGTGTTTCTAAGGTTCTTCCAAATAGTGGAACAAATGATACAACAACAAATGTTATCTGTGAATTAAATCCAGGTGAATATTTATGGTGTCCTCACACATATGAAACAAATGTAAATGGTGGTACATGGTTGATTAATCCAGCTAGTAGTACTAGTGGTGGAGTTCTTGTTGAAGGAACAAAAATGGAAATCATAAAATACAAGACTTTAGCATAAAAGGAGAAAACTTTATGAACAAAATAATAACAATAGGTCGTGAATTCGGTAGCGGTGGAAGAGAATTTGGAAGAAGACTTGCTGAAGAATTAAATTATGAGTATTATGATAAAGAGATAATTACAGAAATTAGTAAACATACATCTTTATCAGAAGAATATGTAAAAGAAGTTTTAGAAAAGAAACCTCATAATCTTTATCCTATTACTATAGGACAAAGTATGGCAATCTTTAACGATTATCAAACCAAACAAATACAATCAATTTATACTGCTCAATGTGAAATACTAAAGTATTTGGCTGAAAAAAGTAACTGTGTCATTGTAGGCCGTTGTGCTGATTATATTTTAAAAGAATATAATCCTTATCGTATATTTGTTCATGCAAGTATGGAAAGTAGGATAAATAGATGCTTATCTAGAAAGAATGAAAATGAAGATTTAGATTCTAAAAAACTAGAAAAATACATTAAAAAAGTTGATAAAGATCGTGCTAAATATTATGAATTTTATACATACCAAAAATGGGGTGATAAAAAGAATTATGATTTATGCGTTAATACAACTAATGTAAACATCAAAGAAATAGTTTCTGTTATTGCCAAAATATTTAAATAAAATAAAAATAAAAATAATTTTCATTTTTAATTGACAAATTTATTTTAATATGGTAAAATATAGTTGCTTAGGAGTAATTAAATGTTATATAACTCAAAAATACGTGAATTAATAAAAGAAATAGTACTATCTACCTTTACTCACCCAACAGCAGAAGATGTATATTTTATGCTATCTGAGAGGGGAATAAAAAAAAGTGTTAGTACTGTTTATCGAAATCTTCATCAATTGAGTGAAGAAGGAATAATAAAAGAAATTGTTATGCCAAATGGAAAAACTCATTTTGATGGTAAGATGATAAATCATCATCATGCAATTTGTGTTAAATGCGGGAAGATAATTGATATTGAAACAAATTTAGATAAAATTGATGAAACTATTGATGATACTATTGGAATGAAGGTTATAGACAAAACGATTATTATTCGTGGCATATGTACAGATTGTCAAAAAAAATAAAAATATATCGGAGGAAAATTATGAAGTACAAATGTTTAGTGTGTGGTCAAATTATTGATACAAATGAAAAATGTCCTATTTGTGGAGCTGGTCCAGACAAAATAGTTCCATATGTAGAAGAAGAATTAGCTTGGGCAGATGAACATGTTATAGGAATTGCTCAAGGTGTCGATGAAAGAGTTCTAGCTGGTTTAAGAGATCATTTCAAAGGTGAATGTAGTGAAGTTGGTATGTATTTAGCAATGGCTCGTCAAGCTTATAGAGAAGGATATCCTGAAATAGCTGTTGTATTAGAACATATTGCTCATGAAGAAGCAGAACACGCTGCAAGATTTGGAGAAATGTTAGGTGAATTAGTTTCTAAGAGCACTAAAACAAATCTTGAAAAAATGTTAGCTGGAGAAAATGGTGCATGCAAGAGTAAAAAGGAAATTGCTACACTTGCTAAACAATTGAATTATGATGGTATTCATGATTCAGTACATGAAATGTGCAAAGATGAAGCTCGCCATGGTAAGGCTTTAGAAGCACTATTAAAACGTTATTTTAAATAAAATAAAAATGTCATGCAAAAGCATGGCAATTTTTATATGACATTAATAAGTAAAAAAAGCCAAGTGTGCACGTGAATTCGCTTTTTCCCCAAAAAATCTATAATATATGGAAAAGATATGATTACTATATATATTGGATATTACTTTACTATTTTTTATGGTAAAGTAAAATAACAGGACATTAATAAGTAAAAAAAGCCAAGTGTGCACGTGAATTCGCTTTTTTTCCTAAAAATCTATAATATATATGTAAAAGATAAAATATCTAAAGTAATATAACAATATGTGATGTGTTTAAGGTTTCGAAAGGATTATTCTAATATGATGATTAAAAAAAGGTATGCTACTGAAAAGTTGATTTCTAAGAAAGCTATTGAAGGAGATGAAAATGCATTTGATACTTTAATAGATATGAATATTGACTTAATTAGGATTCTACTTAGAAGATATAGTATTAAAGAAGTTTATGAATATGAAGTAATGAGAGAAATTATTTCTAGACTGCATATTCTTTTATCTGATTATGATTATAATAAAAAGAAACTTACTATTTGGGTTTCTGAAAACATAATCAATTATTTAAAAAATTGTTCTAAGTATCGAATTATGTTTAGGTGGGCTGATAGTTGTAGGATAGACTGTAAAGATACACAATATATAGCTAGTTATGAAAATAGATTAACATCAAATGAGTATGATACTATTATTCTAAAAAATAACTTCAAATTAGAAGACGATGAAATATCAAATATTATAGAACTTCCTATAAATGAAGTAGAAGAAGTATATCATAAAGGTTTATATAAATTAAATAATTACTATAAGAAAGAAAAAATAAATTATATTAAAGAATCTAAAAGTAGAAATTATGAAACATATACTAATTTATTACAAAGAAAAATATAAATAAGAATTAGTTGGCTAAGTATTTATATACGTTAGCATAATCTAATAAATATTATACGAGGAGGACAGAACAATAGACAAAGCAAGAAACACAAAAATGTCATACATTTCAAGTGATAGTGATAGTAAGTTTTGCCTTACAACGCTAAGCGAATATGAAAGTATGACAAAAGAAGCAGAAAAACAGTATTTAGTTTTTGAGGGATTGTTAAGCAAAGTATGCGAAGAGCATAATGATAGTGAAGTTAAAATTTTAAGCTATTGTCATCTAACGTTTTTAGAAGAGGATGGAAGTCTAAATAAAAAGGTTAGAATGGTTTATGGTGAAAGTACAAAAGATTTATGGTTTGATTACAAGAAAACTACTTCTTCAGGACAAATGGTGTAAAAAGTGTTTAGAAAACTAATAGATTCTAATGGAGAAACTATTCCTGATGTTTGTACAGAAACATGTACGTACACAATAGTACGTGATAGCATAAAAGTTACATCTAATGCCTATGTAAATGTAGTAGGTAGTAGTTTTGAAAGTCAAACGATGAGAACACCATATGTTATTACCTCACCATATAAACTTTATTTAGGTTCAAGCAGTTATGATGGGCATTATGTATTTGGAAAAACAACAAATGTAAAAAAGGGAAGTAATTATGAAACAAGAATAGACTTTAAAATGGATAACTTTGATTATGATTATACTTGTATTTTCAAACCTGTATTTACATTTTATGATCAGGAAACAAATAAGAAATTATTTGATGCTATGATAGTAATAGAGTTCATAACATCGTACGCACCAGTAGGAGATTAAATTATGGAAAAAGCATATGAAGTAAAAAATATTAACGATAGTCTATTACAAGAAAGAATTAATAATAAAAAGTTAAAAATAATTGGTATAACTGGTAGTCGTGGTAAGTCTAGCACTGCATACATTTTATTTAAGTATTTAAAAAGTATTAATATAAGAGTTAGTATGTACTCTAGTATAGGAATATATTCCTTAGGATCAATATATAAACAAGGTGATGCTGTAGAAAATCCTATGAGAAGTATGAATATGGTTAAAAATGCTTTGAGTGAGTCTTTAAATAATAATACCCAAGTGTTGATATTAGAAGTTAACGAAGAAGCTATTGACAAGGGCCTTACAAAAGATATACCTTTCACTATAAGAGCACTTACTACTATTATTCCTAAACAAAATGATGTATTATATCCTAACTATGTTAATTTAAAGAAAACCTTCTTTAGAGAAGCAAGTAAAGATACAACTTTTGTTATGTCATTAATCGATAAAGATTTAATCGATTTGTATGAAGAGATTAAAGATTGTAATGTAATTACTTACACAACAAATTATCTAAAGAAAGCACGTGAAGTTCTTTTTGATGTTGATTATCTTATTGATAGTAACGAAGATAAATTCGATTCAATTGCAGGAATAACGTTTACCTTGCAAGATAATTTTAAACAGGATAAATATGTAATAGATTCTAATTTATTAATGCCATATAGTGCCCTAAATATAACATGTGCAGTAGCGATAATAAATGCTTTAGAATTATTTGATTTAGATAAATTCAAGAAAGTAGTAAGTAATATAGTGATACCAGGTCGTGATGAAGTTATCAATGTAAATAAACACGAAAAAGTAATAGTTAGTTTAAACTTAGTACCTCAACTTGAGATATTAAAGAGATATCAAGAAAGAGGTGAAATAGGAAAATTAATAGTGGTTACAGGCTCTACAGGTTTAGGCTTTAAATCCTGGGACAGGCGATTTAGTATGGAATTACTAACTCTAGATAAAGAAAAATCAATAGATTTTGCCTTTAAGTATATAAATAAATATGCCGACTACGTGTTTATAACAACAAGTGATAAAGGAGATATTTTAACTCCTTTCATAGAACTAGAGAAAAAAGTTACTAAAGATAAAGAAACTGCTCATTTTTATTTAGATAGAAAAGAAGCAATAAAGAAAGCAATAGATATTGAAAACGATGATGACAAGATAAATGTAATCTTTATATCTGGAAGAGGTAATAGAAGTGTTATGTGTCTTGAAAATGGTGAAATATCATCGTTTAACGATATAGATGAAGTAAAAAACATAATAGGAGATAAATAATATGGTAAAATGTTTTGGTACAGGTGATCACAGCTTAGTCGTTCCTTTTGATAATATATTTATTAAACCTGGTGATTATTTTTATTCGACTAAGAAACCATCTATGAAAGGTTATCAAATGTTTGTTAAGGTAGATGTATCTAATCTACCTATAAAAAGTATGGCTCAAAAAGCTTATTTTACATTTGAAGTTGAAAGCAATGAAGAATGTAAGTTTTATGTTTATAAATCAAGTGAATATGAGAACTTAGAGTATTTAAGATATAATAACTTAGATCCTAGTGATAAAGAGTTTAGTAGTGAAAAATATGATGTAGTTTTGGTAAGAAATAAAATAGTTAGTGTTGATATAACTAAGTTTATAAATGAAGCTATTAAGTCAAAAGACGTATTAGATAATCGCTATGCTTACTTTAGAATAGTAAATGATTATTCAGGTAGTGATGACTTTTTAGTAAAAAACCCAAGAAATAACGGAGGATATGTAAGCGGATTATTACTAACAAATTATGATTTTGAAGCACAAAGAAAGAAGGAGTATTCTTTTGGTAATAGCAATATAAAAGTTGATGTGAATGATTTTTCATATAATTTATTCTTTAATGGTTTAAAAACAAATAATAACTTATTACCTATTAATTATAATTTTAGTTTAGTAACTAAAGATTATATATACTCAAGTTATGAACTTTATTTAATGTTAACTTCATACGGTGCAACAATAATAAATCTATATAATGAACAAGAAACAAATTACATAAGAATGAAAGTATCTGAAGCAAAAGAAGAGTTTGGAGCTTCTTTAGTTTTGAAAGATGAATCAGGAAATAATTTATCAAGTGATTATTATATCTATTTAAATTGCAATGATTATAGTTATATATATGGAACTGATACTGGTTTTGTTTTAATTCAAGGAAGTCAAAAAATAGTATTTGGAAATGTTACATATAATATATATTTAGTAACTAAAATATACTACACAGAAAATGCATATCTAAACTTCACATGGAATGGTTTACTTCTTACAGGTATTACTAGTAGTTATGGTGAAGTGGTTAATGTAATTTATAATGATGATAAAATAACTAATGTAAAGTTTACTAAACTAAAAAAAGAAATAGAATTTAACTATGAAAACAACTTAAAAGTATACATTAAGAAGTTGAATAGCAGTGTAAGTAATACTAACAATATATATTCCTTTTTTGAAGTAATTGAAAATACAAATAATATTATTGTTAATGATTTACCAAGTAGTGAAAGTTATAAAATATCATTAAATAATGAGAAAAAAGTTACTAGTGTTTCTAGTGAAACAGGACTAAAGGTTAGTGATGTTTATTCATATGTATCTATCTATGATAAGACAAAAATAACAAATAGTTATAACGAATTAACAGAAATATATTTTTCTAATCGAGAAATAATTAATGTAATTGATTATCGTAAAAGATTTAGTGCATATTATAAAGAGTTAACTAATGCAGGATTAATAACTAGTAGTAAAAGTGTAGTTACGAAAGAAAAAACAAATCTGATTAATATTAATAATTTCATAAGAAGTGGCGGACAAGTAAGTGAAGTTACTGATAATTACATTAAATCTTTTTCTGATGAAACAGTTTTAAAGATATCTCCAAATACAACATTTACAATGCAAAGTGTGATAGATTGTGAGTGTATGAATGGTGATGCTTTAGTTTTTAGTATTTTTGGTAAGTGTACATTTTCTTGTAATCAACAGTTAGAAGCAAGAATAACTTTATTAGATGATGAATTAAGAGAAAAAGAAGTAATAATGATTCCTTTTGACTTCACAAATAATTCATGGCAAGTAGTTAGAAAAGTTATTTATCATTTTAATGATTTCAAGAAAGTAAAAATAGAGATAATTTATAATGGTACTAATGATTTGTATTTAGCCTATCCTTGTTTGTCTATAAGTAAGCATAAATTATGCTATGAATATAGTGAGAAAGACGAAGTATATGGTCTGCAAACAAATAAGGGACAGATGGAATATGATTATGATGACAAAAGAAACGTGAAAAGAGTTAGAATGTCTAGTGGACAAATAATAGATATTGAATATAATAGTTATTCACAAATAACAAAAGTAGAAAATAAGTTCACTGGTAAAAGCATAAAATATGAATATGATTCAAGAGGAAACAATACAAAAGTTATTGATTATAATAATGATGTAACTACTTATACATATGATAGTAATGATAATTTATTGTCAGAGGAAAACAAGGGTAAAAAAACTTCCTATAGATATTCAAGTTATAACGATTTATTAGAAATTACTATGCCTAATGGATTAAAGAAGAAAATAGAGTATGGTATATACAATAATACAGTAAAAAATATAAGTACAAAAAATAACTTAACAGAAACAAATGAGTATACTTATACAAGTAATTTATCGATAGAGAAAATAATTCCTGCTGATGATATATACTATAAGTATTATTATGATTCAAAAAATAGAATTTATAGTATTGATAAAGACGCATTACATGTTGAGAATTATACTTATGATTTTAAGAAGAATAATTATGAAACAGCTTTAGTTTCTAAAAAGTTAGTAAATGGTAAAGTAATAAGATATTCTTATAATAGTTATTATAACTTATACAAACTAGTTATCGATGGTACAAATTACAATTATGATTATACTTATGATGATAATGATAGATTAATAGAAGTCAAAGATCATAATTTAGATAAAAATAGAACTTACGAATATGATGATAGTGATAACGTAACTCTTAACAAGCTTACAGATAGTACATCAAGTGTAAAGACAACATACAAATATGATAATCAAAATAAAGTTCAAAGAAAGACTATTCTTGACGGAAATGAAAGAAGGACATATGATTATGAGTATGTCCAAGAACTAGATGAAAAAGCTTATGATGGATTTTTGAAATATGTAAGTACTTTCTCTACATATGATTTATTTGTTCCTAACAAGGATTTAATAACTTTATATGGCGAAAAACCAAAATGTGCATTATCAGCTTATAAGAAAATAGATAAACTTAATCGCTATAGTATTGGTTTATCAAAAAATGGATATATAACATATAATGTAGATTCAATCAACTCAAAAAAAATAGATAAAAGCTATTATGGTATCTTTTATTATGAAAGTAATTTCTTTAAACAATTATTTGCAAGTACAAAAACAGTTTCAGGTTTTGTTAAGGCAAAGAAGACAAATAGTGAGTTATCCCTTTTCACATATACTGGTGATAAAACATTCTCACTTGTAATAAAAAGTAATGGATACTTAGCAATAAAAGAAGATGATACATATAAAGAAACAGGAAAAGCCTTTGATTTTGATAGATGGAATTACATATCATATACAATTAATAATTATACTTTAGTTTTATACTATAATGATTATAAAACATCATTTGATTTAAATTATGAATGTAATAAAATTAAGTATATAACAATGGGCGTATGGACATATTCTGGAAATAATAATATTGCATATGACAATAGTGATATAGTCATAGAATATAGTTATGTAAGCATAGGTAATGAAAATGCAGATGAAGATTACTTTAGTATTTATAAAGAAGGAAATAGAATCCTTAATGGAACTAATGTAAAACTAAATAGTAGTGTAAAGTATTACAATAATAAAACATATAAAGATATGGATGTAATAACATTTAATGGATTATATGAATCTATAAAAGGGGTTAAACCATTAAGTTATGGTAGAATAAATGGTTGTACATTATATGGAGGTCAACAAGATTTTGCTTATGATGAAGTAACAGAGAAAATAGTTTATGAAGCAAGTGAAAAGTATAAAAATAGTAATGAATTAATATATCCAGGATTGTGTTATGATTTAGGTTTAGGGAAAGTAGGAACAATAGCTTTAATGGTTAAACTATTACCTACCAAAGGAAGTAATAATCGATACATATTATGTGCTAAAAATAGTAATAATGAAGATATATTTAGCCTATATACAGATAACACTAATAAATTATATTTAAAGTACAAAAAACTAACAGGAGTGTATGCTACTTCTAAACATTGCAATCCATTATTAGAAAATGGTTGGAATAAAATCGCAATAACGTACAATAGTAAAGATATATATGTGAAAATAAATGATCAAAATACAATTCGATTTATACATGTAAATAGTGATTTATACGACTTAACAAATGGTAAAGTGTATATAGGATGTTCTTTAAATAGTAGTTATATAACTGATAACTACTTAGATGGTCAAATACAAATGTTATCATTTGCAAATAAACAATATAATGATTATCAATTGATAGATTTATTTAAAGATATTGAAACAATAGAAATAAAGAATATCATAGATACAAAATCAAGAATATCTGAAAAAGTAATAAGAAACACTAGTAATGTTTTACACAAAAAGTATCGTTATCATGACCTTAACTCATCTTATATAGAAGATGATTTAATAGCAAGTGAGTTAGATTATGCAAATAATGAAACAATATATACTTATGATACTATAGGAAACGTGACTAAGAAAGTAACAGTAAGTAGTAGTGATAGTTTCTTAGAAGGTGTATGTTATGTTTATGATGATTTATCAAGACTAATAAAAGAAGAGCATTATAAAGAAGGAAATGTGTTAGATTATATAATGGAATATGAATATAACACATATGGAGATATAACTTTAAAGAAGAAAAAAGATAATTTAAATAATGTTATTTATAAAGATACATATACATATTCACAAAGTAGACTTACAAAAGTATCAAGAGAAGAAAACAATATAGTAACAGATATATATAATATAAGTTACCCAGGAGGATATACTGATAATCACTTATTTCCAACAAGTATAAATGATAACAATATAACATATATAGGAAAAAATATAGAAGGATATGGAGAGTACACATATAAGTACAATGAACAAGGAATAA